>Ga0207719_100024_pt1 | contig 208900 bp, 204 predicted proteins | sample A23P1SouthBayCA_2_FD_187279 | JGI IMG/M metagenome (GOLD analysis project Ga0207719, IMG submission 187279) | Aerobic enrichment media microbial communities from Eden Landing Ponds, California, USA - A23 P3 (3) (SPAdes) | ecosystem: Environmental > Aquatic > Marine > Unclassified | place...
ACAGACACACAGGGACGCAGCGTCGACGGGTTCTCCGGGGGTGTCGACTTGGAGGACCTCGACCTCGACGACGCCGACGACGAGGAGGCCGACGAAGCCTCCCGTGGGCTGTTCGACGATCTCCTTGAAGGGGAACCCATCTTCGAGAACAAGGAGGTCCTCCGTCCCTCCTACACCCCGCGGAAACTTCCCCACCGCGAGGAGCAGATTAACAACATGGCGACCATCCTCGTCACTGCATTGCGCGGGGAGACGCCGTCGAACATTCTCATCTACGGCAAGACGGGGACCGGAAAGACCGCCAGCGCGAAGTTCGTCTCCGAGGAGTTGGAGACGACCTCCGAGAAGTACGAGGTTCCCTGTGAGGTCGAGTACATCAACTGCGAGGTGACCGACACCCAGTACCGCGTGCTCGCACAGCTCGCGAACAAGTTCATCGAGAAAAACGAGGCGTACATCGAGCGCCGACTCGACGAACTCGACGACCTTCGGGACGACGCCGCGGCGGACCCCGCTGTTCTCGATGACACCGAGTTCGACAGCGTTGCAGCGGTCGAAACGAGGATTCGGGACCTCGAAGACGACCTCGAAGAGTTCGAACCCGTCCCGATGACGGGATGGCCGACGGACCGTGTGTACTCGACGTTCTTCGACGCGGTCGACTACCACGAACGCGTCGTCGTCATCATGCTCGACGAAATCGACAAACTCGTCGAGAAGTCGGGCGATGACACGCTCTACAATCTCTCGCGGATGAACTCCGAGTTGGAGAACTCTCGCGTCTCGATTATGGGCATCTCCAACGATCTGAAGTTCACCGACTTCCTCGACCCGCGGGTCAAATCCAGTCTGGGCGAGGAGGAAATCGTCTTCCCGCCGTACGACGCGACCCAACTCCGGGACATCCTCCAGCACCGCTCGGAAATCTCGTTTAAACCCGACACGCTCTCCGACGACGTGATTCCGCTGTGTGCGGCCTTCGCCGCACAGGAACACGGCGACGCCCGTCGAGCGCTGGACCTGCTTCGAACCGCGGGCGAACTCGCCGAACGCGACCGTACCGAAACCGTCGAGGAAAAACACGTCCGTCACGCCCAGGAGAAAATCGAACTCGACCGGGTCGTCGAGGTGGTCCGGACGCTCCCGACCCAGTCGAAACTCGTCCTCTATGCCACCATCCTGCTCGAGGAAAACGGCGTTCACAACATCAACACCGGCGAGGTGTTCAACATCTACAAGCGACTCTGTCAGGAAATCGACGCCGACGTGCTCACCCAACGGCGGGTCACCGACCTCATCAGCGAACTCGACATGCTCGGCATCGTCAACGCCGTCGTCGTCTCGAAGGGTCGCTACGGTCGGACGAAGGAAATCAGCCTCTCGGTTCCACTCGACGAAACCGAAGCCGTCCTGCTGTCGGACTCCCGAGTCGGCGAGGTCGAAGAGGCCCAACCGTTCGTGCAGGCGCGGTTCGATAACTAACGACCTTTTTCCACGGCGCGCGGAGCACGCCGGGAAAAACGTCGATGAAAAAGACACTGCGGGCCTCCCTATGGTCGGCCCTTGGTCCCGCGTCTCGCGATGCTCGACGCGGTGTGGTTCGAAAGACGCCGTTGGCGTCTTTCGTCATGCGAAAAGAGCGCTTCGCGCTCTTTTCAGCAAACCGCTTGCTCACTCCGTTCGCTCGCGGATGCTCGTCCTCCATTGAACCCCTTCGTTTCGTATGGAGAATCGTATCCTTACTCCCCGACGACGGCCTCGGCTTCCACCTCGACGACGTACTCGGGGCCGATGAGACTCGACACCTCGACCATCGTCGAGGCGGGCCGTACGTCCCCGAAGAACTCGCCGTGGACCTCGCCGATGGTCTCCCAGTCGTCGGCGTCGACGACGTACATCCGGGTTCGAACCACGTCCTCGCGACGACCGCCAGCATCCTCGATGGCGTCGACGACGATTTCCAGTGCTCTGCGGGTCTGTCGCTCCGGGTCGCCGGGTGCGACGGGGTCGCCGTCTTCGTCGGTCGCTGTCGTCCCCGACACGAGGATTCGGTCACCGACGCACATTGCTCGCGAGTAGCCGACCTTCGGTTCCCACTCGGTGCCCGTCGAGATGCGGTTGCGTTCCATACGCCTCTCCGTGGCGCCGACCGCATAACTCCGACGCGACGGAACTGAAGGCTTTAAACGGGTTCCCGCGGAACGCTCGCATATGAGTCAGGCCACCAAAGTCGTCCTCGGGACGGTCGGCATCTCGGTCGTCGTCGCCCTCGTGTTGCTCGTCGTCATCTCGATGGCGTGAGGCGAGATGTTCGAACCACGTGAACTCGACGGAGAACTCGAAGCGCTCCGGGAAGCAGAGGCTCCCGGAGCAATCGTCCTCGACGTCGAGGGGGACTTCGAGACGCTTCCACCCGAAGTCGCGGAGAGCCTTCTCCCGATAGTCGATTCGCTGGACCCGCTTGCCTACCCCGAGGCGTGGGTCCCCGACGACGCACCCGAAACGCTGCACCGAATCGCGGGCGGGGAGTTCACCATTGGCGCGCCGGGCGACGGCGGCGTCGCGTGGACGCGACAGACCGACCCGCCGGTCGTCTTCGTCAAACCGCGACTTGAGGGGTCTCCCCAGGGGTTCATCGATTTCCTCATCGCCAACGCCGTAGTCGAAATCGGAATCGGCCTCCCGGAACAGTTCCTCGGTTTCTTCGGGGACCGATACGTCGCCTTCGACGAGACGGTGCCGCTGTCGTCGGCCGACACCTACCAACTTGCCGCCGCGCTGTTCGACGCCTACGTCGGCCTACACACCCGCGATGTCTTCGAGACGTGGGACGAGGAGTACCTGGGTCTGTACGAGGAGTGGGTCGACGCCGGGAAGCGCCTCGAACCGCGACTGTCCGGCCTCTCCGGCGATGTCGCGAATGGACGCACCGACTTCGCCGACGCCGCGGAACTGGCCTGTGCGGCGGTCAAACACGACGTCGAGGTTCCGACGCCGTTTTCGGCGCTGAACACGAGCGCCTACCGCGACCACGGCGCCGATTTCGCAGTACAGTGGGCCGAAAAGACGTTCGAGGCGTTGGGCGGGGACTGATTTTCCTCGGCGTTATTGGAACGCCTGGAAGCCGGTGAGGTCCGAGCCGAGAATGAGGGTGTGGATGTCGTGGGTGCCCTCGTAGGTGTAGACGGTTTCGAGGTTCGTCATGTGCCGCATCGGCGAGTAGTCGGCGGTGATGCCGTTGCCGCCAATCATCTCACGAGCGATGCGTGACTGATTGCGAGCCATGCGGACGTTGTTGCGTTTGGCCATCGAGACGTGTTCGGGCCGCAACTCGCCGCGCTCCTTGAGGTCGGTCAGCCGGTAGATGAGAAGTTGTGCCAGCGTAATCTGGGTGGCCATCTCCGCGAGTTTGTCCTGTTGGAGTTGGAACCGTGCGATGGGACCGCCGAACTGCTCGCGGTCGGTGGCGTACTGCCGTGCCGTCTCGAAGCAGTCCCGTGCCGCGCCGACGGCGCCCCACGCGATACCGAACCGCGCCTGCGTGAGACACGACAGCGGTCCCTTCATCCCTTCGACGCCCGGGAGCACGTCGCTTTCCTCGACGCGCACGTCGTCGAGGTGGATTTCTCCCGTAATCGAGGCGCGAAGGGAGAGTTTCTCGTCGATTTTGTTCGTCGTCACGCCGGCTTTGTCGGTGTCGACGAGGAATCCGCGGACGGTGTCGTCGTCGGAGCGGTCCTTCGCCCAGACGAGAGCCACGTCGGAGATGGGGGAGTTCGTAATCCAGGTTTTCGCGCCGTTGAGGACGTAGCCGTCGCCGTCGGCTTCGGCGTGGGTTTCCATCGCCGAGGGGTTCGAGCCGTGTTCGGGTTCGGTGAGGCCGAAACAGCCCACCTTCTCGCCCGTACCGAGGTCCCAGAGGTACTCCTCTTTCTGCTCTTCGCTGCCGAAGGAGTGAATCGGGTACATGACGAGGGCGCCCTGGACGGAGGCCATAGAGCGGAGTCCGGAGTCGCCGGCTTCGAGTTCCTGCATCAGGATGCCGTAGGCGCGCTCAGAGAGGTTCGGCAGGCCGTAGCCTTCGAGGTTCGGCGCGTAAAAGCCCAACTCGCCCATCTCGGTGATGAGTTCCTTCGGGAAGGTGCCCTCAATCCAGTGTTCGCCGACGTCGGGCTTGACGCGGTCCTCGACGAAGTCACGAGCGGTGTCTCTGACCATCCGCTCTTCTTCGGTGAGGTCCGCCTCGAGGTTCACGTAATCCAGCATACCAACCCCTTGGAGTGCACCACCAAAAACGCTCGGCCACGCAGTCGGAGTTGTCGACGGCTGCTCACGAAAGAAATCAGTCGTCCGCAGCGGGTTCGGGCCTGTGAGTTACCGCACGTCGGAAGTTTTCGAAGATATCCTTTGCCGCCAGCGCCTCGGCGTAGCGCTCCTCGGTGATGTCGGTACAGACGGACTCGATTTTTTCTTCCGGAAGGTGGTCTTTTCCGCGGACGACATCCTCGGCGGTTTCGGGGTCGTACTCGGGGTGGGACTGCAGTCCCCACACGCGGTCGTGACGGAAGCCGTGGATGCCGTAGTCGTTTTCGGCGATTCGGTCTGCCCCGTCGGGGAGTTCGGTCACCGCATCCGAGTGGGTCGTGAACACGGTAAACGACTCGGGGACACCCTCGAAGATATCGTCGCCGGCGTGTTCGACGGTCCGGTAGCCGAGTTCGTACTCGCCCATCGGTTCGACGGTGCCGCCGAGGGCGTCGGCGAGCAACTGGTGGCCCCAACAGATGCCGAGCGCCGGCAGGTCTCGCTCGATTGCGCCGCGAACCCACTCTCTGGTCGCCTCTATCCACGGTTCGTCGTCGTACACCGACGACCGCGACCCGGAGACGACGATGCCGTCGAAGCCGTACCCCTCGGGGAACCGTCCCTCTGAAACCCCGAACACCGAGAGGTCGGCGTCGAGTTCCCGTCGGAAGTTCCGTGGGGTGTTGGGGTCACCGTGGGAGGCGTCCAACAGCGCGATACGTGGTCGCATTACCAGCCAGTACCGCTCGCACGGACAAAAGGACCCTGCCGTCGGGAAGGTTCGCGCCGACCTGTGACGCCGCCCGTTCGCCCGAACCGTCGTTCAACCGTCGTCAGCGGCCGTCTCGTCGATAAAGTCGGCTATCGCGTCCGTCACAGCCGTGGCGTGTTCGACGAAGCAGAACCGCTTCCCCTCGACGGGTTCGAAGCGCCCCCGCGGAAGGTCCTCGGCGAGTTCCTTCCCCGAGTCGAGCGAGACGACGGGGTCGTCGACGCCGTGGCACACAAGCGTCGGCAGGGTCAGTTCGTACGGGGGACCGGCCTCGAAGGAGCGGACTGCTTCGAGGTGTCCAGTGCGGGCCTCGCCGGTAGCGTCTTCCTCGCGGCGCCACTCGACGATGCGGTCGATGAGTCCGGTTTCGGCGAAGAATCGGTCGGAAAACGCCAGCGACAGCGACTCCCGAAGCCGCGTCGGGTCGGCGGGATGCAGCGTCGCCAGTGTCTCGCCGTCGACGCGGTCGCCCGAAGCGGCCGCCCCGAACAGCGCGAGCGAGCGGGCGCGGCCGTACTCCCGTGCGTACCGGAGTGCGACCATCGCCCCGAGGCCGGCGCCGACGAGGTGGACGCGCCGAACGTCGGCGGCGGCGAGGACGGCCTCCAAGTCGGCGGCGAACTGGTCGACGGTGTACGGTGCCGCCGAATCGGAGCCGTCGGTGCCGCGCGGCGCGTAGACGAGCGTCCGATACGGCCCCGTCAGCGATGGCGCCTGCCATCCCCACAGCCACGGGCCGCTCGCGGCGTCGGGGACGAAAACCACCGTCGGTTGGTCGTCGCCATCGCCGGCGAGTTCGTAGTACAGGGTCGTCCCGTCGGTCGTAACCGTCGGCATACGCGCTCCGAGGGGCGGTAGCCTCAAGCGCGTTGTGTTCGCCGCCGACCGTCCGAACGCGTCCGTCGGCACACACTTGCCGCCGGCGGACGAGGTCCGTGACATGACCCCAGAAGAACTCCGTGCGGACATTCCGGCGTGTGACGACTGCGTGTACCTGAACACCGGCGCGAGCGGGCCGAGTCCCCGCCACGTCGTTGAGGCGACGGTCGACGCCCAGCGGAGCCACGAGTTCGACGCCTGCCGGAGCGACCACTACGAGGCCGCCGCCGAGACGAAGGACGCCGCCCGGGAGCACATCGCAGAGTATCTCGGCTGTCGCCCCGCCGACGTGGCGCTGGTCGCCTCGACGGGCGACGGCATCAGTCGAATCGCCAACGCAATCGAGTGGAGCGCCGGCGACCGGGTGGTCCGGACCGACCTCGAACACCCCTCCGGCGTCCTCCCGTGGCGTCGACTCGAAGAAGAGGGCATCGAGGTCGTCACCGTCCCCTGCCCCGACGGACGACTCCCGATGGATGCCTACTGCGAGGCCGTCGCCGACGCACGAGTGGTGTGTCTCAGCTCGGAGAGTTGGCTCCATGGGACGCGACTGAACGTCCCGGAGGCGGTCGACATTGCCCACGACGCGGGGGCGCTCGTCGTCGTTGATGCGGTTCAGACCGTCGGCCAACACCCCATCGACGTGGCGGAGTGGGGCGCCGACGCGGTGTGCGCCTCGGGACACAAGTGGCTGCTCGGACCATGGGGTGCGGGCTTTCTGTACGTCGACCCCGACTCCATCGCGGAGTTCCGGCCGCGCCACATCGGCTACAGCGGGGCGGTCGACCCGACGGGTCCGGACCTCGAGTACAAACCCGAGGCCGCCCGCTTCGAAGTGTCGACGAGTTCGGTCGCGCCGTACGCCGGCCTCATCGCGGGTCTCGACACGCTGGAAGACATCGGGTTCTCGACCGTCGAGTCGCGCATCGAGCGGTTGACCGACCGGCTGAAGGCGGGGCTTGGCGACCGACTCGTGTCGCCGCAGGCCTACGAATCCGGTCTCGTCGCCTTCGAGGTCGACGACGCCGAGGGGTTCGTCGCCCAAGCCAGCGAGGGGGGCGTCGCGGTCCGCGACGTTCCCTCGGGCGACGTTCGCGCGTCGCTCCACGTCTTCAACACGGCGGCCGACGTCGACGCGCTGTTGGAGTTGTTGTGAGACTGTAACGTTCACGGTCCTTCACGGCGAAACCTCGGTTTTCCGGCGTTCGAGCGGTTCTCCCCCGCGGTTCGGCATTGGTTCACACGCTATTATTATGTGTGTCGGGTCCAACCTACCTGACATGCCGGAATGCCAGAACTGTGGCGCGTTCGTGACGGCAGCGTACGCACGGGTTTTCACGCCGAACGGGGTCGAGAATCCACGCGTCTGCCCCCAGTGCGAAGACAAGATTCGTGACGGCTCGGACGTTCGCGAGGCGCGTTCGACCCGTCGCACGTAACGACACCGGCTTCTGACCGTTCTCTTCGTCTCTCGAAACGCCCAGCGGCGGCCTTATCGACTCGCTTCGAGCAGTTCCAGTGCCCGCTCCAGCAGTTCCTCGGCGCGGTCGGCGTCGCGGGCCTCGGCGGTCACTCTGACGAGTGGTTCCGTCCCGCTGGCCCGCACGAGGAACCACCCTTCGTCGGTTCCGACACGGACGCCGTCCATCGTCTCCACGTCGTCGTAGGTGTCGTGGACGCGCCGTTCGACGCCGTCCATGACGGCGAGTTTGTCCCCGCATTCGACGTTCGCCCGCCGAATCGGGTACGTCGGGATGTCGTCGATGCGCTCCGAGAGCGGTCGGTCGGCGGCCAGGGCGGCGATTCGTACGGCCGCCAGGGGGCCGTCGGGACACAGCGTCTCATCGGGCCAAATCCACGCTCCCGAGGGCTCGCCGCCGAAGGCCACGCCCGGTTCGGCCGCGGCCTCCGAGACGAACACGTCGCCGACCGGGGTTCGGACGACGCCCACGTCGCGCTCGGCGAGGAAGTCCTCGACGGCGAGGCTGGTGTCGACGGGAACGGCGACGGAATCGCCCGCCTCGGCGGCGTCGGCGGCGAACAGCGCGAGCAAGGTATCCCCCGAGAGGAAGGTTCCGTCGCCGGCGACCGCTCGCATCCGGTCGGCGTCGCCGTCGTGGGCGATTCCGAGGTCGTAATCACTCCCGGAGACGAGACCCGAGAGCGCAGTGCAGTTTTCTGGGGTCGGTTCCGAGGGTCGCCCCGGGAACCGACCGTCCGGTTGGGCGTTCAGCGTCTCCACGTCACAGCCGGCCGCGACGAGGGCGTCGGCACTGACTCCCCCGGCGCCGTTGCCGAGATCGACGGCGACCGAGAGGTCGAGTGCATCGGGACCGCCTGCGGCGTCGACGAGCGCCTCGACGTGTCGCGTTCGCTCCTCGCCGGCGGTCCGGGTTCCCAGTCGGTCCCACGGCTGGAGGTCCGGGTCGTCGGCCTCGATTCGCTCGGTGATTCGCTCGCGGTCGGCGCTTCCGTAGGCCTGGCCCGTCGGTTGCCACAGCTTCAGCCCGTTGTCCTCCGGTGGGTTGTGACTCGCGGTCACGACGATGCCGGCGTCGGCGTCTCGCCACGCGACGGCGCGGCCGACCGTCGGCGTCGCCGCCACGCCCAAATCGATGACGTCGGTGCCCGTCTCGCGGAGGCCGGCGGTCAGCGAATCGACGAGAAGGGCGCCGCTGTCGCGGGCGTCCCGGCCGACGACGACCCGGTCGGTCTCGGCGCCGACCGCCCGTCCCACCTGCAGCGCCAACTCGGCGGTCACGACCTCCCCTACGGGTCCGCGGATACCGCTCGTTCCGAACATACTCCGAACTCGCGGGCCGGCCCCAAAACCCTAGCCGTCCGGCTTACTCCTCGGGGGACCACTCGCAGGCGTCGCCGTCCGTCAACGCCTCCTCGTCGATGTATGCGGAGAGACAGGCGTAGTTGCAGAAACCGCCGACGGGAACGCGTTCGTCGTCTTCGGTCGCTTCGACGAACACCGGGTCGTAGTTCGCGAGGTCGCTGCCGCAGTAGGTACACTCCATACCCCTATTCGGGGTCGTCACCGCAAGGGCTTTTTCCGCGTCGGCACGACTCGCGCACATGAAACAGCAGGGCGGAACCGACGACGCCAAGCGCCGTGCGGGCGAGAGCGCCGCCGACGCCGTCTCCGACGGCGCTGTCGTCGGCCTCGGGACGGGGTCGACGGCCGCCTACGCCATCCGGGAACTCGGCCGGCGGGTGGATTCGGGCCTCGACATCCGCGGTATCCCGACCTCACACGGCGCTCGCCGTCTCGCCCGTGAAGTGGGCATCCCGCTGACGACGCTCGCGGAAGCGACGCCAGACGTGGCCATCGACGGCGCCGACCAGGTGGCCGACTTCGAGTTGATAAAGGGGGGCGGTGCGGCCCACGCTCGCGAGAAACTCGTCGACAGCGCCGCCGAGCGGTTCATCGTCGTCGTCGACGAGACGAAACTGACCGAACCGCTGGACGCGGCCGTTCCGGTCGAGGTACTTCCCGATGCGGTCCCCGTCGTCGAACGGGAACTGGAAGCCCTCGACGGGACGCCGGAACTACGGGCCGCCGAACGGAAAGACGGCCCCGTCGTCACCGACAACGGCAACCTCGTCGTCGACTGTGCGTTCGGCGCCATCGCCGACGCAGAGGCGCTCGCGGCCGACCTCTCGGCGCTGCCGGGCGTCGTCGAACACGGGCTGTTCGTCGGGTTGGCCGACGAGATTCACGTCGGTAGCGAAGATGCTGTCGACGTTCGTCGGTAGCGATTCCCGTCGACGGCGCTACCGCTTGGGAGGGTTGCGTCAAAAAAACGGAACGGAGGTTCTCGACCTTACAGGTCGCGCGGCTGGACCGTCTTCCGGTCGTTGGCCTCGGCACGCCGGGCGGCGTCCTCGAGGAGCTCCTCGACTTCCTCGTCGAGGGCGTCGTAGAAGTCGGAGGCAACGTTCATGTCATCCAGCGCTTCCTTCACAGCGGCTTTGACGATTAGGTCTGCCATACAAGCCGCGGTTTGTCCGGGGTCCTTTATATAAGTTCCCAATCGAGGGAGGTCTCGCCGCTTCTACTGCCGGTTTAGCCGTGAAGAACCGGGATGAACCCGGCGGTAGTTCCTCGGATTAGGTAGCCTTTGTGGCCGGTCGCCCCCGTCGTGGGTCGTTCGGTCGGTAGGTCCCGTCTCGCGCGCGCTGACGGTGATTCGCGGCTTCGGTCGCGAGCAGAACCGCGAGAGTTTCGTGTTCGGGACCACGAACGTCTCCCATGCGCGATATACTCGATGCGGTCGCCGACGGCGAACTTTCGCCTGCCGAGGCACAGGCGGAGCTCAGTGGGTACGCACGGACGGAGGCGGGGCGGTTCGACGCCGCACGGGAGTCCAGAACCGGAATCCCGGAGGCGATACTCGCGGCGGGCAAGACCGACGACGAGACGGCGTCGATGGCGGCTGCGGCCGTCGAGACGACCGGGGCCGCGTTGGTCACGCGTGCCGACGACGACGCGGTCGACGCCTGCCGAACCCGGTTGGCCGAGGCGGTCCCCGATGCCGACATCGAACGGAATGCTCGCGCTCGGACGCTCGTCGTCCACGCCCCGGAGTACGAGGCGCCGGACCTCGATGCAACCGTCACCGTCGTCACGGCGGGGACCTCTGACGCCGCCGCTGCGGGAGAAGCCGCAGTCGTCGCCGAGGAGATGGGCGCGACCGTCGAGTTCATCGACGACGTGGGCGTCGCGGGCATCGCCCGGTTGTTCGACCGCCTCGAGGAACTCCGAGCGGCGGACGTGTTGATTGTCGCGGCGGGCCGGGAGGGTGCCCTCCCGACGGTTGCGGCGGGGCTCGTCGACGTGCCGCTCATCGGGTTGCCGGTCTCGACTGGCTACGGTCACGGCGGACGGGGCGAGGCCGCCCTCGCCGGTATGTTGCAGTCCTGTACGCCGATTACGGTCGTCAACGTCGATGCCGGCTTCACCGCCGGGTCGCAGGCGGGACTCATCGCACGGACGGTGTCTTCGGCCCGCTCGGAGTCGTGACTCGGCCGTGCTAACATGGCCGAAAACCGGCTGTATGGTACGGTTTGGCGAGGGTATTTGTGTCTAGAGGTCCAACTAAAAGGTAGCCGACGAGGGATACCCGCGTCGGCGGCCAGAATGCCCAGGTGTGACCACTGTGATGCGCACGTCTCCGACCGGTTTGCCCGGGTGTTCGCGGACGAAGGCGGACGGGTACACGCCTGTCCGAACTGCTCTGCGAACGCCGGCATCGCCGAGGTTTCGCGAGACCGTGCCCACGAGTAACGTTCCTGCGGTCGTAGCACTGTGTTCCAACCACAGGGTGCCCTCGTTCTACCGACGCCGACTGTGAGCAGCGACTCGGCCGACCACCACGTGTACGTCATCGAGTGCGTCGACGGGTCGCTGTACACCGGCTACACGACCGACGTACAGCGGCGAGTCGAAGAACACGACGCCGGCGAGGGCGCGAAATACACCCGCGGTCGCACGCCGGTCGCCCTCGTCTACACCGAATCCTTCGACTCGAAGTCCGAAGCGATGTCCCGGGAGTACGAGATAAAACAACTCTCGCGGGCCGAAAAGGAGCGACTCGTCTTCGGCGAGTAGCTATCCGTCGCTCCGCTCGAATCGGTTCCGAATCAGTATCGCCGTCGCGTTCATGCCGATGAGGACGACGAGCAACACGACGACGCCGGCGGCCATCACGCCGTACTGGAACTCGGGTTTCGCGGAACTGGACCACGCGTAAATTTGCATCGGCATGGCGCTGACGCGGTCGAACAGCGCCGTCGGCGGGCTGAAGTTCGTCGTCGGCGCACCTATCATGATGAGCGGCGCCGTCTCACCGATGGCCCGTCCCAACGAGAGGATGGTCCCGGTGAGAATGCCGGGCATCGCCTCCGGGAGGACGACGTTCTTGGTCGTCTGCCAGCGGGTCGCACCCATCCCATAGGAGGCCTGTCGCATGTCGTCGGGGACCGACCGGATGGCTTCCTGTGCGGAGATGACGACGATGGGGAGGATGAGAAGCGACAGCGTAATCGAGGCGACGACGACGGTCCCGAAGCCGAGTCCCAGCAGGTTGACGAACAGTCCCAATCCGAGCAGGCCGTAGACGACGGAGGGAACGCCCGCGAGGTTCGAGATGTTAACCTGAATCAGTCGTGTAACCGCGCCGACGGCGCCCGTATCCGAGGTGTAGTCTTCGAGGAATACGGCGGTGCCGACTCCCAGCGCGAACGACAGCATGGCGACCATCGAGATGACGAATATCGACCCGACGATGGCGGGATAGAGGCCCGCTTCGGTCGCAATCGGCGAGGGGGCACTCGTCACGAAGGAGGCGTCGAGCCACGGGTCGGGGCCGGCGACGCCCCACGAATCGACGAGGAGCGTTCCCGCAACGATGCCGCCGCCGATGAGCACCGGCAACAGGAGTCCACCCCGCCCACGGCGCTGTTGGACGGTGCGGTCGGCGTACAGTCCGGCCGGAACCGCGGCGGTGACGAACAGCAGGACGACTCCGTTGGGACCGACACCGAGCGTTCCGGCACCGAAGCCGGCCGCGGCGGCCCCCCCGACGGAGAGGACGAAGGCGAGAGCGGCGGCGGTGGTGCTTCGCCGTCGGGCGACGAGAACTGCGGCGGCGACGCCGACCGGAACGGCCAGCGTCCAGACGTAGATGAGCCACGTACTCGGGAAGACGACCAACACGCCTCGAAGGGGCCAGGAGGCGAGAATACCGCCGATACCGACGACGGGCGCCAGGTAGACCAGTCGGCCGTACCCCCTGAGTTTGGCCGTGGCGTAGATGCCGACCGCCGGGAGAACACCGACGGAATACGCGAGGAACCACTGATAGACGTCGACCAGCACGAACAGCGCGGTGATGGCGACGGCGACGCCCATCCCGCCGACGATGCGTCCGAGCAGGCCTATCCCGACGGCGCCGAGCGGGCGCTGGAGGCCCGCGTAAGCAGTGTAACTCCCTATCGGGACGGCGACGATGAACATGTACGCGAGCGGCCACGAGAGCCGCGGCACCGACACGCCCACGGCCGAAAGCACTTGGAAGGCCCCGAAGACGGCGACCATGCCGCCGCCCAACCCGGCCAGCGTCAGTTTCGTCACGCGGCGGTCGTCGGCGCTGTACAGCAGGAAGGCGAAGACGGGAACGACCAACGTGAGGAAATACGAGAGGAACCACCCCTCGCTCGCCGAAGCGAGGTCGAAGGCGTCGATGGTGACGTAGACGAGCAACACAGCAAGCGCGAGGATGCCGATGACCGACGCGGTCAGCGACAGCGCCTCGAACACCAACCCCTTGACTTTGCTCACGTCACCGAAGCCATCGGCGGTTCGGCTTTCGGTCGCCATCTCAGTACTCCTCCCGATAGCGTGCCGCGATGCGGTCGCTTACGATGTTCATGAGTAGCGTAATCGCGAACAGCGTCAGTCCGATAGCGAAGAGGCTGTCGAAGGCGATGGTGCCGCCGGTGAAGTCGCTGCCGGCGATTTGGACCATCGCGACGGTCATGGTCTGTCCCGGCTCGAGCAACACGTCCGCGGGGTGGATGAACGGAATCCCGAACAGTCCCGACTTGACGGGCGGCAGTCGTGCCTGTGCGCCCATGGCGACGACGACAATCATCGTCTCGCCGATGGCTCGCGACACCGCCAGAATGTACGAGGAGGCGATGCCGGAGACGGCCGCCGGGACGACGACGCCGGTCGAGACTTCGAACTTCGTCGCGCCGAGGCCGTAGCCGGCCTGTCGGAGTTCGTCGGGAACGGCGTTCATCGCGTCCTCGCTAATCGAGGAGACCATCGGAATCGTCATGATGCCGACCATCAGCGACGCCGACAAGGCGTTGAACGTGCTGATTTCGGGGAACAGCGTCGCCCGGAGCGCGGGCGTGACGTAGACGAGCGCGAAGTAGCCGTAGACGACCGTCGGCACGCCGGCCAGTATCTCCAACAGCGGCTTCAGTATCGACCGCGTGCGTGCGTCGGCATACTCGGAGAGGTAAATCGCGGTGAGCGTCCCGATTGGGAGTGCGATGAGCGCCGCCGTAATCGTGACGACGATGGTGCCGAACACCAACGGGACGATGCCGAACACCTCGTTGCTCGGGCTCCACTCGAAGCCGGCCAGGAAATCGAGGGCCGAGTAGTTGGCGAAGAACGCGGAGGCGTCGACGAACAGCGTGACGACGATGCCGACGGTGGTGAGCACCGACAGCAGCGCACAGACGGCGAACAACCCGCCGTAGGTTCCCTCGCGGAGTCGTTGCCAGCCGTTGGACCGCGTCAACTCCGGTCCATCGGGGGCGTCGCTCACGGTTCGTCCCTCCGGAATCGGCCACTCCCGTCAGCGGTCCGGTCCATCGTATCTATCGACTAGTTCTGCGCTTCCTGTATAGCCGTTTCGAGACGGTCCATGACCTCGCTCTGCTGTTCGTCGGTCAGGGGAACGTAGCCGACCTGCTGGGCGACGAGTTCCTCGTTGCCGGCCTGCTCGACGAAGAAGCGGGCGAACTCCGCGACGTGTTCTTCGGCCAGCGAACTCTTCGAGGCGTAGGTGAAAAGCGGCCGCGACAGCGGCGTATACTCGCCGTTGGAGGCCGTATCCAGCGACGGAAGTACACAGCCGTCACCGTTGTCGACCTTCAGTGCCGTCACCTGGTCGGGGTTGTTGTAGTAATACGAGAAGCCGAAGTAACCGATGGCGTACTGGCTACCCTTCACCCCTTGGACGATGGTGTTGTCGCGTTCGGTTGCTTGGTAGTCGTCGGTGTGGGCACCGCTTTCGCCGTTGACCGTCTCGGTGAAGTAATCGAAGGTGCCGGAGGTTTCGGCGGCGCCGTAGCGTTCGATTTCCTCGTCGGGCCAGTCGTCGCGGACCTCACTCCACGTCTCGGCGGCGTCCTCGCCCCAAATCTGGTTCAGTTCGTCGATGGTGATACAGTCGTCCTCGATGAACTCGTTGTCGTTGTTGACGACGACGGTGAGGGCGTCGGTCGCAGCCTGCAGTTCGACGGGTTCGACGCCGTTGTCGGAACAGAGCTGCTGTTCTTCCTCCTTGATGGGTCGACTCGCGTTGTTGAAGTCGGTCTGTCCCGGACAGAAGAAGTTCGAGAAGCCGCCGCCGGAACCGGTTGAACTGATGTCCATGCTGACCTCGGGGTGTTCGGCCTCGAAGGCCGCAGCGATGGCCTCCATCAGCGGGAAGACGGTACTGGAGCCGGCGATGGCGATGTCGCCCGAGATCGAATCACCGCCACCGTTGCCGTTTCCGTTGCCGTTCCCGCCGCTGCCGGGCGTTTCGGTACACCCCGCGAGTCCCCCGGCGGCCAGCGCTGCTCCGGAGAGCAGGAATCGTCGTCGGCTACTCGATTCGAACCCACTGCGACCGCCGTTCGGGTCGTCTGTCATCACTCGAACCCAATGGACAATCGAATAAGAAGGGTGCTATGTGTTCTATATAGATTTATACAGTGCTCTATTGAAACCCGCTTTCCCCGCGTTCGGGAGTCGACTCCCACGGCCGAACCGGCTCATCCGGCAGCAGTCCTTCGATTACTCACCAACGAACGAATCTGAGTGGTGTGTTACCGTCTATCGAGAAACGACTCTTTGGTGACTGTTCGTTCCGAATCAGTGCTGTCACTCGGAGCCCTCCCGGGTTCGTACACTAGCTATATATCAACGACTGTTGCTACAGGCTCTCGGCCAACGCCGCAGTCACGCGTTCGGCGTCGCTGCCCACGAGCTGGACCCCCACAGCCCGGCAAAAAAAAACCCTCGTGCTACTCGACGATGTCGATTGCGGGTCGGCCGGGTTCGGCTCTGTTCGCGACCTCGTCGTCAGCGTCCTCGACGGTCAACACCCGCACGTCAGCGTCGAACTCCCGTTCGACGAGCCACGCAGCGGCCTCCAGCGCCTCGAACTCGGTGTCGGGGGCGAGCGTCCGCTGGAGTGCCTCGCGGTTCTCCTGGAGGTCCTGTCCGTAGGAGGCGGCGTCGTCGCCGTGGCGCTTGATGTCGTCGTGTTGCATCAACTCGCCGATGACGTTCGGCGCGTCGCTGTCGATGGCGACGTTCAGCGCCTCGTACTTCCAGTCGGGCGTGACGACGATGTCGATGCGCTCGGGGTCGTCGATGCCGGCCACGTCGCTGATTTCGCGAACGTCCTCGCGGGTGTTCTCGACCAGTCGGCGGCGCTTCTCGACGGTTTCGCGGTCGCCCTCGGCGTCGGGCCAGTCGGCGTCGACGGCGAAGCCGTCGTAGCCCAACTCCTCCCACAACTCCTCGGCGATGTGTGGCGTGACGGGCGCCAGCAGTTTCACGGCGGTCTCCAGTCCGCGCTCGAAGACCGTGGGGTCGACGGCCGTGTAGTCGCGGTACTGCCGGAGGGTGCCGACCAGCGACTGGGCTTCCCGCAGGGCGGTGTTGAACGTCAACTCGTCGTACTCCTCGCCGGCAATCGTGACGGCGGCCTCGATTTCGCCTTCGACGTAGCCGGTGACCGAACCAGGGTCGTCGGTGGTGTCGATTTCGCCAGCGGCGAACGCCTCGGTCACGTTCTTCAGTCGAGTCAGGAAGGCGTACGCCGACTGGACGCCCTCCTCGGTCCAGTCGAAGTCCCGCTCGGGTTGGGCGGCCTGCATCATGAACAGGCGGGCGGTGTCGGCGCCGTACTCTTCGACGATGCGCTGGGGGGAGACGACGTTGCCGACGGATTTCGACATCTTCTCGCCTTCCAATTGGACCATCCCCTGTGCCAAGAGGTTCTCGAACGGTTCGCGGTGGTCGAGTCCCTCGTGGTCGGCCAGCGTCTTCGTGACGAACCGACTGTACAGCAGGTGCATCACGGCGTGTTCGATGCCGCCGACGTACTGGTCGACGGGCATCCAGTCGTTGGCCCGCTCTACGTCGAAGGGCGCCTCGGCGAGTTCGGGTGAGACGTACCGCAGGAAGTACCACGAGGAGTCGACGAAGGTGTCCATCGTGTCCGTTTCGCGGGTCGCCGCGCCGCCACAGTCCGGACAACTCGTCTGCTTCCACTCGTCTGCTTCGTCGAGCGGATTCCCGGTCGTGTTGACGAACTCGGGCAACTCGACGGGCAGGTCCTCCTCGGGGACGAGCACGGGGCCACAGTCCTCACAGTGGACGACCGGAATCGGTGTCCCCCAGTAGCGCTGCCGGGAGATACCCCAGTCGCGCAGGCGGTACTGGGTGTCGGTTTCGGCGCTTTCGATGTCCTCGGTCAACCGCTCGCGTGCCGTCTCGCTGTCTAATCCGGAGTACTCCCCGGAGTTGACCAACACGCCGTCGTCGGTGAAGGCCTCCTCGCTCACGTCGGGGACCTCGTCCTCACTGGGTGCGATGACCGGTTCGATGTCGACGCCCATCTTCTCAGCGAAGTCGTGGTCGCGGTGGTCGTGACCGGGGACACCCATCAGCGCACCCGTCCCCACGTCCGACAACACGAAGTCGGCGACGAAGACCGGAATTTCCTCGCCGGTAATCGGGTTCGTCGCCGTCAGGTCCGTCTCGACGCCGTTCGGTTCGTCGCCGTCGGGGTCGGCCTCGTGGTGGACGAACTCGTGGACGGCGTCGTCTTCCTCGACCAACTGCTCGCTGATGGGGTGGTCCGGCGCCAGCGCGAAGAACGTCGCGCCGAAGATGGTGTCGACGCGGGTCGTGAACGCCTCGACGGAGCCGTGTCCTTCGATGGTGAACTCCAGTTTGGCCCCGTACTGTCGGCCAATCCAGTTGCGCTGCATCTGCCGGACGGAGTCGGGCCACCCCTCCAGTTCGTCGATGTAGTCGACCAGTTCGTCGGCGTATTCGGTGATTTTCAGGAACCACTGGTCGAGTTCGCGGGACTCGACGGGTGTGTCACAGCGCCAGCAGAGTTCGTCGTCGCCTTCGACCTGTTCGTCGGCCAGCACTGTCTCACAGGAGGGACACCAGTTCACTTCGGCGTCGCGTCGCTCGGCCAACCCTTCCTCGTGGAACCGCCGGAACAGCCACTGATTCCACTTGTAGTACTCGGGAACGCACGTCGTCACTTCCCGCTCCCAGTCGTAGCCGAAGCCCATCGACTCCATCTGACCCTTCATCGTCTCGATGCAGTCGAAGGTCCAATCGCGGGGGTTCGTGTCGCGTTCCTTGGCGGCGTTCTCTGCGGGGAGGCCGAAGGCGTCCCATCCCATCGGGTGGAGCACGTCGTCGTCCTGCATCCGTCGGAATCGGGCGTAGGCGTCCGTGATGGTGTAGTTGCGGACGTGACCCATGTGCAACTGCCCGGAGGGGTAGGGGTACATCCCGAGGACGTACGTCGGGTCCGAAACGTCGTCGGGGGTCCGATACACGGAGGCGTCGTCCCACGCCTCCTGCCAGCGTCGTTCGACCTCGGTGTGGTCGTAGCCGTCGTCGTGCATGGAGAGAGTAGTTGTGGAATCTTCCGTCGGTCCGGCCCTTAACCTTTCCATCCCAAGAACGTCACGGCGGTGTGGGGACAACACTCATACCGCTCGAAACCGACTGAACCGTATGTTCAAGACGGCCACAGCAAGCGGGGTGACACGGTTCTTCTCCGGTGAAAAACGCGAGACGAACAGCGATGATGGCCGGTCACGTTGGCTCGCCGTCGGGGCGACGTTGCTCCTTATTTTGGTTCCCCTGTTGCCATTCCTGGCCGTCGCGTGGGTGCTGTCGCGAACCCTCCGCGGCGTCAGGGAACGGGTCTCCTGGGATTAACGCAGTCGGGTGTCGACCAACTCGAAGGGCGTGCCGTTGTTCTGTTCGTTTGCGTGTTCGTAGACGACGTGGGCGGCCGCGACGTCCTGAATCGCCAGTCCGGTCGAATCGAAGACGCTCACGCCGTCCTCGGGGGTCCGTCCGGGTTTCTCGCCGGTGACGATTTCGCCCAACTCGCCGTAGAGGTCCTCGTCGGATAGCAGGCCGCGACTCCACGGGACGTTGATTTCCCCGGAGTGGGTACACTGCTCGTAGTCGTCGATGACGAGTGTCGCGTTGGCGACGATTTCCTCGCCGAGTTCGTTCTTTCCGGGGGCGTCGGCGCCCATCGCGTTGATGTGGGTGTGGTCGCCAACGTCGCTGGCGGAGACGATGGGTGACTCGACGGGCGTTACCGTCGAGAGCACGTCACACTGTGCGGCCTCGGCGATGGAGCCGCCGCGAACGTCGAACTCGTCGCCGAAGCGCTCGACGAACGCCTCGACGGCATCGTCGCGCTTGTCGGCGACGACGACGGTGTCGATGTCCCGGACGACGCTGATGGCCTCCAGTTGGGTGTACGACTGGACGCCGGCCCCGACGATGCCCAGCGATGTCGCGTCGGCGACCGCGAGGTGGTCGGTGGCGACGGCCGCCGCCGCGCCGGTCCGCTTCCTGGTGAGCGTCGTCCCGTCCATGAGCGCGAGCGGGAAGGCGTTCCGCGGGTCGGAGTAAATCATCGTCCCCAACACGGTGGGGAGGTCGTACTTCTCGGGGTTGTCCGTGTGGACGTTCACCCACTTGATGCCCGCAGCGTCCCAGTCGTCGGCGGCCATGTACGCCGGCATCGACCGGAAGTCGCCGTTGTACTCCGGCAAGTCGATGTAGGACTTCGCCGGCATCTGTACGTTCCCGTGCTGGTAGGCGGCGAAGGCCTCCTCGACGGCGACGATGACCTCCTCCATGCGGGCGTTTTCGCCCACGTCGTCTCGGTTCAACAGCAGCGTCTCCATGTGGCAAAATTTGCTATGGCGGTACTTAGATACCCACCCTTTCGCCGGATGCGGCTACACCCACTCGACGCTGCCGTCGAGGTCGAACGGGAGTTTCCCGTACCGGTAGCCTTCGATTCGGCCGGTCGGGCGGGCGCGGAAGACGACGGTGGGTTCGTGGCCGACACCGGGTTGCTCGCCGGCGACGGCGTTCCACTCCGTCTCGGTGAAGGAAGTACAGTCGATTAACAGCGCCGAATCGGGGTGTTTCGCCAACTGGTCGCTCCGCTTTGCGCCGCCGGTCTCCTTGACGGCGGCGACGGGGTGGTCCGCATGGGACCGACGCGCCGGCGGTTCGGGACGTGTCACCTCGATGAGGTCGTCGTCGACCGCGAAATCCAGCGCGTGGCCGCTGTCCTGTTCGACCTCGGGTTCGAAGTCGAGGCCGGCGTCGGTCAGCAGTTTGGCGACGTTGAACTCCGCCATCGTCGCCCGCATCCGCGTGAGGTCGTATCCCGGGGAGGTGCCGAGTTTCGAGGCCATCGTGTACCGGTGGGCGTCGAGACTCCCGGTTCGGAGCAGCGACTCGTAGAAGGCCAGCCCCTCTTCGGAACTGGCGTCGGGGAAGCCGGCAGCGTCTTCGGCAAAGAACCGTCGAGTGCTGTCCCGGCCGTCCTTCGAGCCGAAGACCGGGAGGAAGAACCACGTCACGTACTCGTAGTCGGCGAGCCACGGGTCGGTCACCTCGATGCGGGCGGTGAGCTCCCGCTGTGCCCACCGGGAGACGGCATAGGGCGCCTCGGTGAACGTCTCCTTGTCGGTGCGCCACAGTGCCTCGGGTGTCTCGGTGTTGCCGAGCCAGTAGGCCCGGCCGGGTCGGAAACAGAACAGCGCGAAGTCGCCGTTGTCCATCTCCAGCCGGAGGGCGTCGTAGCGGTCGTCGCCGATGGTGAACCACGGCTCTTCGATGCGTGCGCCGAAGGACTGCTTCAGGGGCTGTAGTAACTGTTCGCGGACGCGCTGTCGCGTCCACGTCTTCTCGGACCGACGGAAACGGAGGGGACCTGCCACACTCGTCGTAGCACGTCAGCGGGTTTACCGATTACGCATATCCGACCGGATGGCGACGGAACCCCGGAGCCGTCCCGGAGCGAATACATAAATAACCCTTCATATTATCCGTTACATTGATTACCAAGAACTCGTTAGGTGCGTACAGTTACCATGTCAATGGGTGCCTATGACGAGGACGAACACGAGCGACGTGAGCAGAAGGCCTCGACCGTCGATGCCGCCTTCGATGACGAGCGGACGAACTACGAAGGCTCCATAGAGTACGACTCCGGCGACTCGGCGGAAGCACTCCTCGACCAGTTCAAGCAGATGCAGTCCCAGTAACGGCTCACTGTTCTCGGAGCGTCAGTAAAGCGACCGACAGCGCGATGACCACCGCCACGGCCAGCACGTGGCCGACGAGCGCAGCGAGCAACACGGGGTAGTCGACGACGAACGGGACCAACAGCAACTGGACGACGGCAAAGCCGAGGGTTTCGGCGTCGCTCCGGCGGAGCGTGGCGGCGTCGTCGGAATCGAACCGATAGCGGCCCGACCGCCACAGCGCGACGACGGCGGTCCACCAGCCGGTGCCGATGCGATAACAGAGGTCCCACAGAACCAACAGCGTCAGGTAGACGACCAGTATCGGCGGCTCGGGGCCGAACAGCGTTCCGACGAGCGAGCCGCCGCTCGCGGGGTCGAAGACGAACAGGTGCGTGACGAGTGCGACGAACGCCAACACGGCGAGGACGACCTCGACGCTGGAGCCGAACAGCAGCCGTCGATACGGCTCCGGGCTGGGTGGCGTTCGTGCCGAACGGCTGATGCGAAGCATCTCGACGCTCCCGACGGCGGCGACGACGACGGCGGCGGTCCCCGCCACCGCTGCGTTCCAGAGGTCGTAGTACCACGCCAGCGCGAGGACGGCGGCTTCGAAGACGGCCAACTGGATAGCGATGGCCGTTCCGCGTGAGATGTCGACCCCCGGAAGCGCGCCGATGATGCTCTCGTAGACCCACGCCTCCCCGTACTCCGGCCGCATTCAGGCCTCCGGCTCCGTGGCCGGCGTTTCGCTCACGATGGCCCGGTCGCCGAGCGCCTGCCGGACGGCCTCGTCGAACGGCGTCGGTTCGACCTCGACGAACTCGTCGATGCGGCGGTCGGTGACGACGACGGTGTTGCGCAGGCCGGCGACGAGCGGCTTCGCCACCGACAACGGCACGTCCGTCAGCAGCCACAGCCACCCCGCAGACAGTCCCGGCGAGAGGATGGGAACCGGGAGAACGACCGGCGCCCGGCCGGACAGCAACCGGGCGGTGTGTTCGAGTATCTCCTGATACGTCAGCACGTCCGGGCCGCCGATTTCGAACGTCTCGCCGGCGGTTTCGGGAGAATCGAGGACGCCGACCAGATAGCCGATGACGTCGTCGACGAAGATGGGTTGGCACTCGGTGCGGACCCATCGGGGCGTCACCATCACCGGCAGGCGGTCGGCCAGTTGGGTGATGAGTTCGAAACTCGCCGACCCTTCGCCGACGATGATGGCGGCCCGCAGCGTCGTCAGTTCGAACTCGCCCGACGCGAGGATGTGTTCGACCTCGCGTCGCGACCGGAGGTGTTCGGACAGTTCGTCCCGGTCGTCGCCCAACCCCCCGAGGTAGACGACGCGCTCGACGTCTGCGGCCTCGACTGCATCGACGAAGGTGCGGGCGGCCAGTCGGTCCCGCGACTGGAAGTCGCCGCCGGTCCCCATCGAGTGGACCAGATAGTAGGCGGCCTCGACCGGCGGCAACTCGAGTGGTGGGTTCAGGAGGTCGCCCTCGACCACCTCGACACCGTCGGGGGCGTCGTATCGCTCGATGTCTCTGACCAGAGCGACCACGTCGTGGCCCCGTCGTTGGAGGGCTGGAACGAGGCGACTTCCCACGAACCCACTCGCCCCGGTTACGAGTACGCGCATACCCATAGAACGGGCGCCGACCTCTTAATCCCAACCGGGCGTTTCGGGGGCGTCGAGTCGTTCCTCGATGTCACGTCCGAGTGTGGGGTCGGGGTCGTCGGTTTCGGCCTGCCGGTTCCACTCGGCGATGGCCCGGCCGACCCATGAATCGGCGTCGAGGACCGCCTCGTGGGCCGTCTCGTAGCGGTCGGTGTCGATATCGAGGCTGCCGGGTCGGGAGGCGGCGGCGACGGCGAGGAACTCCGCGCGGTCTTCGGCGGTCGGGTTCCCGGCGGCGATGCGGTCGACCCGGCCCGACAGTCGGTCGGCGTCGGGGTGGGCGAACACCGTCGCGCCGAGGGCGCCGGTCCCGAGGAGCGGCGTCGCGTCGCCGGGGTCGGCGTCGAGAAGTCGGTCCCCGCCGAAGGCCGTTTCGACGCGCTCGCATTCGGTTTCGGCGTCCAACGCGAGGTTATCCGCCGGATACGTCCCGCAGGCGTCGGGATAGCGGTCCTCGCCGTGGATGCGACACTGCAGCGTCTCGGGGTCCAGAAAGACGCAGCTCGGGAGCCACCCGGGGTCCAGACCGAAGGGGCCGACCGGCTTTGGCGACTTCCGCAACCCGACGAAGAAGGCGGGACGCTCCCCGACGGCGGCGATGTCGTGGCCGTCGACGGAGACGGACGGTCCCTCCGGGGCGTCGAACAGTCGCGGGGTCATCGCGTCGCCGAGCCCCGCTCGGACGAACGCCCGCACCTCGTCGCTGGACAGCGGTACGAGGTTGTACGTGTCGTCCAGCGGGGCCAACCCACCACGGCGCTCGTGGTCGAGGTCGACGGTGTCGGGGGCGGCCGCGCGCCAGTCGATACAGCAACCGGCGCAGCCCTCACAGTCGACGCGCATACGTGCGGTTAGTTATCGTGCAACAAAACGGTTTTCACGCCACAAAACCGCGACCGACATCACGGAGAACGCGGGGAAATAATCGACTTATAATTCGAGAATATAATCATACGGAAATCCGTCGTTTTCGAAGTAAAATTTTAGTGAAACACGGTTGTCAGTATGGGGTGAGGTGATGTCCATGTCGGAGCAATCACCCCGTAGCGACAGGTTCGGTCTCACCGGTCCGGGGCGACGGACGGGAGCGAACACGCTCGTGCCGTCCGGACTCTCCAGATACGACTTCCTGCTCGCGTTCATCCCGCTCGTTTTGCTGTTCGCGTGGCTGTTCGGTCGGATTGTGGGTGTGCCGCTGTGGATCGCGATGGCGGCGGGTGGGTTGCTCTCGGTCCCCCTCGTCGTCGACGGCCTCGCGGTCAACCCCCCGTCGTAGGCCGGACGTCTTTTGCTGGCGGATTGCCTACCCCACCTATGGCCAAGGAGTCCTGCGACGCCTGCGGCGACGCCGTACCTATCGGTGGCGGTATCTCGGGGCTGTGGTCGTCGGACCCCCAAGGAACGGGTGGGATGACGCTCGAACTCCGCGACTGCACCGAACATTTCCTCTGTTTCGACTGTATCGAACGGCTGCCCGACGACCCCACCGAGGCGGACGTGGCGGCCATCGAGTAGCCGCCGGAACGATGACTTTAGGGCGGTGCCACCGCTCGGTTCGGTGTGGACCCGTCGCGAATCGTCGAGGAGTTCCCCGCGCCGTCGTTCCGCGGGGCTCAAGAGCAAGCCCTCAGTGACATCCGCGACGCCTTCGCCGCCGGCAACGACGTCGTCCTCGTACGTGCGCCGACCGGCAGCGGCAAGTCGCTCCTCGCCCGTGCCATCGCCGGCTGTGCCCGCCGCCCCGGCGAGGCCGAACACGTCCAAGCTACTGGCGCCTACTACACCACGCCGCAGGTGTCCCAACTGGACGACGTGGCCGGCGACGAACTGCTCGAAGATTTGAGCGTTATCCGCGGGAAGTCAAACTACGACTGCATCCTCCCCGGCGAGACTTCGACACCCGTCAATCAGGCACCCTGCGCCCGCGAGCGGGGGTTCGACTGCCCCGTCAAACACCGGTGTCCGTACTTTTCGGACCGCTCCATCGCCTCGAACCGCAATATCGCGGCGATGACGCTGGCGTATTTCATGCAAACCGCCGGTAGCGACGTCTTCGGCAAGCGCGACGTGGTCGTCGTCGACGAAGCCCACGGTCTCGCCGAGTGGGCCGAGATGTACGCCACTATCGAACTCTCGCCCGCCGAGGTTCCCGTCTGGGACGCCTGTGAACCGCCGGAAATCGACGGTCTCTCCGACGTGGAGGACTACGTCGAGCGACTGACGAGCGTCTGCTCGCGCCGACAGGAGGAACTCCGGGGGAAACTCGAACTCTCGCCGGCGGAGGCCGAGGAACGGGACCAACTCGCGGAACTCGTCCGCGATTTGGGGTGGTTCCTTGAGGACTTGCGTGACCCCGAGAGCCCGACGACGTGGGTGGCAGACCAAAGCGAGAACCGCGCGATCACCGTCAAGCCGCTGGACCCCGCACGGTATCTCCATCACACCGTCTGGGACCGGGGCAACCGGTTCGCCCTGCTGTCGGCGACCATCCTCAACAAGGACGCCTTCTGCCGAAGTGCCGGTCTGAACCCCGACAACGTCGCGCTGGTCGACGTGCCCCACACCTTCCCCGTCCAGAACCGCCCGCTGTACGACGTGACACAGGGGAAGATGACCTACGAACACCGAGACGAGACCCTCCCGAAGGTCGCCCGCAGTATCGTCCAAGTCATGGCGAAACACGACGACGAGAAGGGGTTGATACACGCCCACTCGTATGCCATCGCCGACCGCCTCCACGAGTTACTCGACGACTTCGGCGTCGCAGACCGGGTTCGCGGCCACGACAGCGAGAACCGAGACGCGGCGCTGTCGGGGTGGAAACGAAGCACCGGCGCCGACGTGTTCGTCTCCGTGAAGATGGAGGAGGCGCTGGATTTGAACGGCGACCTCTGTCGGTGGCAGGTGCTGTGTAAGGCGCCGTATCCGAACACCAACGACTCCCGGGTCGCCCAGCGGCTCGAAGACGGCCAGTGGGGATGGTACTACCGGACGGCGCTCCGGACGGTGATTCAGGCCTGCGGTCGGGTGGTTCGAGCGCCCGACGACCACGGCGCGACGTACCTCGCCGATTCCTCGCTCGTCGACCTCTTCGAGCGTGCCCGCCACGACATGCCCGAGTGGTTCGAAGCACAGGTCGACCGGATGACCCGTCCGGAACTCCCGGTGTTCGACCCGACATCGGCCGTCGGCGACGCCTCGGAAGCGGATTCCTCGCCGTCCCGACAGCGCTCGAAATCGACGTCACAGACCTCGAACGCCCGGCGCTCGGGGTCCATCGACGACCACCCGCTGTCGGACGTGTGGGGCGACGGTTAGAAGAGACTCGCCGCGTAGGCGACCATCGATGTCACCATCAGCAGCGCGAAGAACAGCGCGAAGACTTTCTGTCGGTCCATACGCGGAGTTGCTCCCGCCCTCCTATAAGTCCCTCGCCGTCGCGTCGACCCGGCTACCGGCCCGGAACGTCGCTTCCACGTCTCGGACCGCCTCGATGCCGTCGCGGGGGTCACTCCCCAACGCGAGGAAGTCCGCGCGTGCCCCCGGCGTCAGCGTTCCGACATCGTCGGGAACCGTCCGTCCGGCGACGCGCGTCGCCGCCTCGATGGCCGCTACCGGCGAGAGGCCGACCTCCTCGACGAGGAGTTCGAGTTCGAGGGCGTTCTCGCCGTGGGGGACGAGGTCGGGGCCCATGAAGTCCGTCCCGGTGGCGATGGGGACGCCAGCCTCGTGGGCACGGCGGACCGACTCGACGTGGGCGTCGAAGGCCTCTCGGGCCTTCCGGAGGCCGTACTCGGGGACGCCGTGGTCGGCGCCCGATTCGACGATTCGGAACATGATGGAGAGCGTCGGGACGAACGTCGCGTCGGTGTCCAGCATGAGGCCGATGGCCTCCTCGTCGAGGTAGAAGCCGTGTTCGATGGTGTCGACGCCGTTTTCCAGCGCCGCGATGACGCCCGCCGTCCCCTGTGCGTGGCTGGCGACCTGCAGGCCCGACCGCTCGGCCTCCTCGGTGAACGCTCGGATTTCCGCGTCGGTGAACTGCCGCTCGTCGGGAGCGTCTTTCTCGGAGAGGACGCCGCCGGTCGTCATGATTTTCAGACAGTCGACGCCCTCGCGAATCCGCTGTCGGGCGGTCTTGCGACACTCGTCTTCGCCGTCGGCCAGCGTCGCGATTCCGAGACCGTCCTCGCTGGCCCACTCGTACGGGAGGAAGTGGGCGTCGCCGTGGCCGCCGGTTTGAGAAATCGAGCGCCCGCTGGTGTAGACGCGCGGTCCCGCCACGTCGCCCGATTCGATGGCCTCCCGGAGGCCGAGAGCCACCGTACTGCCGAGGTCCCGGACCGAGGTGAATCCGGCGTCGAGCAATCGTCGACAATCCGCACTCGCCCGCGCCGCACAGACGGCGTCGCTCGCCAGCACCCAGTCGGTCGGGTCCATCGTCCGCAATCCCTGCATGTGGACGTGGGCGTCGATGAATCCCGGGACGACGATGTTGTCGGTCAAATCGAGCCGTTCGCCCACCGGGTCGACGTCCTCCAGTGGACCGGCCTCGGTTACGGTTCCTTCCTCGACGGTGAACCGTCCGTCCTCCAACACCCGGCCGTCACCGCCGAGAAGCGTGCCACAATCGACGTACATGTCGCGGCGTGTGGGTCCAAACCACATAGCACCCCCGGTCGCCCTACGGTCGGTCAGTCCACGCGGGCGTCGACGACGCCGTGGACGACGCCGGCGCTGTGGCTCTTCACAACGCGTGTGTCGAGTACGTCGACCGCCTGGCCGTCAGCAGCGGCCTCTAATCGCTCGATTGGCCGCTCCGGGAACAGGTTCTCGGGTGTCGCTTCGTGGAGGTGGAGCGTTCCACCTGAAACGAGGGCGTCGAGTGCGGAATCGAGGTACTCCGCCGCCTCGTAGTAGCCCATCACGACCCTGTCGGCGGTCGTCTCCACGTCACGGCAGTCGCCCAAGACGGCCCGAAACCGCTCGGAGACGCCGTTCAACATCGCGTTCTCGACGAGCAGGCGGTAGGACTCCGGGTCGATTTCGGCAGCGGTCACCTCGGCGCCACTGCGGGCCATCGGCAACGCGAAGTAGCCGATGCCGGCGAACATATCGAAGACCCGTTCGCCCGACTCGACGACCTCGCCCATCCGGGCGCGTTCGGCCTTGTTCCCCGGCGAGAACATGACGCGCGAGAGGTCCACGGCGTACTTCGTGCCGTGTTCGACGTGGACGGTTTCGGTGTCGCCGGTCCCTGCGACGACCTCGGCGGTGGGGTCCCGGCGCGTCCCGTCGATGCCGTCGCGGGCGAGCACCGTGTCGGCCTCGCCGTGGAGGTCGAGTAGTGCCTTGCCGACGGCCTCGCGTCGGTCCGTCGACAGCGACCCCTCGGCGGATACGTCGCCGAAATCGGCGAGGACGACGCTACCGATGACGGCCCACGAACCGGGTGCGGCGTCGATTTCGGCCGCCGAGAAGCCGCGGTCGGCCAGCAAATCGTCGAGGCCGCGCTCCCGACGCGGTAGCTCGACGGAGCGAACGTCGGTGACAGCCGTCGACTGAGGCGGTTTGATGACGGGAACGGCGATGTGGCTCTCGCCATAGGGTTCGACGCTCCGACCGGAGTCGTAAACGCCCTCCTCGCGGAGCGCGTCGATGGCCGTCTGCGTTCGCGACTTCTCGACGACTGCGGCGAGGTCGCTGTCGTCGCCGCCGCCGGTCATTCCTCGTCGCCGTCGGGCAGGACATGCAGTCCCTCACGGTGTTTCAACACCGGCACCTCGTCGGCGTCGGGGTTCATGTAGTCGGGCCGTGGGACGGTCTTCGATTCGAAGGTTTCGGGGTCCAGCACTTGCACCGCACGCTCGTCTTCGATTGCGACGACGGTCGTCCGTTCGGCGTCCGCTCGGGTCCCGAGTTTCCGGGCGTCGGGGGCGATGCCCTCCTCGAAGTCGGCCTCGTAGCGCTCGCCGGTCTCCACCCGCTTGCCCTTGAGGTTCCCGTGGGCGCTGGTGACGACGACGGGGCCATCGCCGTCGTCGAGGTCGATGACGTCGCCTGGCGTGTACGGCGGCAGGCGCGCGACGAAGGTGACGCGGTACACCTCGTTGCCGTCGCCGTCCTCGGTGACGAGCGTCGGCGCATCCGAGACCGACCCGCCCAACTCCCGGACGATGCGGTGGGCGATACCCTGGCCCATCTGGTTGGTGGAGATTTTCATATTCAGGCCGTCTTTCGTCTCCTTGGTCTCGGTGATGAACGCGTTGCGGTCGCCCGTCGCCTCCCGTTCGGCGATGTACTCCTCGGCGATTTCCTTCGCACGGTCGTTCTCCTCTGGTGTCGGGTTGCGGTCGGTACCCCGAACCTGGACGATGGCGGCGTAGTAGTCGCCGGCGATGCGACCACAGCGGTCGCAGGTCTCCCGGGAGATGTAGACCGGGACGGTCACTTCCTCCGAGAGCGGCGTCTCGCGGATACGGCCGGTGAACAGACAGTGCATCCGGATGGTGTTCTGGTCGACCTGTTCGGGTTCGACTCCCCAGTCGACCTCCTCGGCGTCGACGTGGACCGACAGCCGTTCGGCCGTCTCCTCGACGGCGATGTCGGTGTAGTCGCGGGCGCCCACGTCGACCCAGCGCTTCCCGCGGTGGAGGGCACCACACTGGCTACACACCCGAACCTCGATGCGATCGGGGGCATCGACCAACTCGAAATCTTCGAAGTAGCAGTCGTCACACAGCACCGCATCGGGGTCGGCGTGGCCGCCGTGTGGCCCGGGGAGGTCCGCTTCCGGCGGACGCTCGACGGCGTCGCCACAGCGCGGGCAGAACTCACCGGAGCGGGGACCGGAACTCATTGGCGGTCGTAATCGGCGGAGGCGTTTAAGCGGCGCGGCACGCGGACGTCCCGTTTAGGCGTCTCCCCGACACTCAAGCAGTTTCCCCTCTGCTCTCGGGTTGGGGGATTCCTCGCCCGACATTTCGACGCGCCAGACGACGTTCTCGTCGACGTAGTATCGGGCCGTCCACCAGTAGTCGCCGTGGAACTGATTCGCTTGGAGAGTGAGCTCGACCGTCGTGCCGTCCACGTCGAAGTACGCCGTCCCCGACTCTCCGGGTGCGGATGGCGGCTCGAAATCCGAAGACAGCGACGCAACCAATTCGATGTGGCGGTCGACCTTCTCACCCGGGGGTTCGATGTGGTCTTCGGCCTCGCCCGACTCGGCGGCCGTCTGAAGCACCTCGCGGAGCGTCTCGTCGTCGACTTCGTCGATGGGGACGATGTCGGCACCTTCGGGCGCGTCGGCCGTCCTCGCGCCCACGTTGAGCGTGGGCCGGTAGATGCCGCCACTCCCCGAGAGGGTGGCCTCGTAGCCGCCGTCGACGGGGGTTGGTCCCTCCGAAACGTGTTCGGACAGTCCGTAGGAGTCGACTTGAGATTCGGGTTCGTACGCGACGACCTCCTCGCGATAGTAGACGCCTTCGTACGCTTCGAGGAACGATGTCACCGTCTCGCTGTCGAGTTCACGTGGCCACTCCACGTCGAGGTCCTGACTCGTCGGACAACTCTCCGGCAGTTCGCGGGTGTCACCCCCGGGAAGGGCGTCGGTACAGCCGGCGAGCGTCGCCGCGGTCGCACCAGTGGCGACGAGCAGGGCGCGTCGATTCGGTGTGGGGTCCATACACGACTGTCCGGTAGAGCACAGGGTGGGTTTTGTGATGACTCAAACGTCGGCTTGAGTTATCGAACCGTCTCGGGGATTCTGTGCCCTTTAGAGCACGTCGCCGCCCCACGTCCACTTCGTGTCGAGGACGTAGCGGTAGATGCCGCTGATGCCGATGGCGACGGCGTTCGCGAGCAGGTACTGCACCGACACCCACTCGACCAGCGCGAACAGGACGCCGAGTTGGATGGGTATCGCCGACCCGCGGACGAGGTTCGTCTTCAGCAGGCCGTATAGGTATCCCGAGAGACCGGTGTTCCGGTTCGCCTGAAACGTCCAGGCGTTGTTCAGGATATACTGGAAGATGATGGTGGTCTCGATGGCGACCGTCGCGCCAACCAGATAGTTCCACCCGACGTAGTCGACGAACAGCCACAACAACAGCATCTGGAGGCCGGCCGCGGTCGCCCCGACGGCGACGAACCGCTGGAGTTGTGCCGCCGCCGGCCCGCCGACGAGGTTTCGGAGGAACTCCCGAACCATCTAGCGGTAACCGAGCGCCTCCAACCGTGTCTGGAGGTCCTCGTCGACCTCTTCCGGCCGTTCGGCCTCTGTGCCTCGAAGCGTCGCGGCGTGGGCCGACGCAATCGGCTCGAACCGCTCGATGACGGATTGCTGTTCCTCGGTCGGTTCAGCCGAGAGGTCCTCCTGTTGTGTCGGGTCCGATGGCCTGTGATACAGTTCGGTCCCGCCGGCATCGACGTTCTCGATGTAGGTCCACTCCTCGTCGCGGACGCTCACCAGGAGGTCGCCGTCGTCGAGTCCACGGGGAATCGGCTGGTCGGTCACCTCCTCACCGCGGACGGTCACGGAGACGACCGGCTCGTCGGCGGGGTCGACGCCCGAGGCGATGGTCGGAACGAGCGTCTCGCCGGTCCACGCCGAGGGCGCCTCGGCGCCGAGGAGGTCTGCAATCGTCGGCGGAATCGCATCGAGGGCGACCTGCCGTTCGACGCGGCGGGGTTCCGTCCCCGGAACGTCGACGAGCAGCGGGACCCGAATCAACTCGTCGTACAGTTTCGGGTAGTGCGCAAGGTGGCCGTGTTCTTGGAACTCCTCGCCGTGGTCGCCGGCGACGACGAACGCCGTCTCGTCGGCGACGCCGGCGGTGTCGAGTGCCTCCAGCAGTCGGCCGATGCTGGCGTCGACTTGCCGGGTCGCGCCCTGATACAGCACGCGAAGGCTCTCGAGGGTTCGGTCGCTGACCTCGCGTCCGAGCCCGGTCTGTGCGTGGGCGAGCAGCATCCGGTGGGTGCCGACGGTGTCGCCGGAGACTTCCCGGATGTACCGTGGTGCGGGCACGTAGGGAGTGTGGGTGTCCATGTAGTGCACCCACAGGAAGAACGGCGACTCCGTCCGCTCGATGAACGACTCGGCGCCGCCCTCGACGTCGGCCATCCGGGAGGTGTTGAGGAAGGGCTTGTCGTCGCTGCCGCCGCGGAGCCAGGAGGCGGCCCGGCGGAACGGCGAACTCGCCAGTTGGAGCCACGCTTCCACCGTCGGATGACTCGCCAGATACTGGCTGTAGATGCTGCTACCGATGTCGGCGACGAAGGCATCGAACTCGTCGAACCCGGAATCGTAGTTCCAGTGGGCGGTGAGAAAGCCGTTGGCGGCGTTGAAGCCGGCGGTGGAGACGCCGGCTTCCGAGAGCACGGCCGAAAGCGAGCTCGCCGGCTCGACGCCGATGTCGCCCGTATCCGCGAAGACGGGTCTGGATGACAGTATCGACGGGAACGAAAACGGCGTCCAGTTGCCGGTCGCGAAGGCGTTTTCGAACACCGTTCCGCGGTCGGCCATCGAGTCCAAAACCGGCGTGTGTCGTTCGTCGTCGTACGGGCCAATGGCGTCGGCTCGCAGCGAATCCACCGTCACGAGAACGACGTTCGAAACCGGGGTATCTGACTCCATTTTGGTGGTTCCTCGGTAGCCCGCGAAAGCGTCCGGACTCCTTGTGGGTATCTCTGGAGCCTCACCGCCTAAATACCGTGGGTTTCGGCGTGTTTGGTCGGCAACGGGGAGACATCGCATCTATATTCTCGCCGCCCACACCCCCGATATGGACAATCCAACAGTCGACGGGTTCGGCTCCCGTCGCTCGACGATGTACGGGCCGAACGGCGCCGTCGCGACGAGCCAACCGCTGGCAGCGGAAGCCGGCCTCCGGACGCTACAGGTGGGGGGCAACGCCTTCGACGCCGCCGTCGCCACGGCCGCGGCGCTGAACGTCACCGAACCCACCTCGACGGGGTTGGGCGGCGACGTGTTCATGCTGTACCGAAGTGCCGACGGCGAGGTCGGCGCGATGCGCGCCTGCGGCGGCGCCCCCGCGGGTGCGACCCGCGAGAAGGTCCGGGAAGCCGTCGCCGATGAAGAGGGAGTCGCCCCCGAGAACGCGACGATGCCCGAAACCGGCGCCCACGCAGTGACGGTCCCCGGTACCGCCCGCGGCTGGGAGGCCACCGTCGAGGAGTTCGGCCGCCTCACGCTCGCCGATGCGCTGGAACCGGCCATCGAGTACGCCACCGAAGGGTACCCCGTCACCGAGGTCATCGCCAGCGCGTGGGAACACGGGGAGGAACTGTTCGAGTCCGACCACGCACGGGAGGCATTCCTCGTCGACGGTGAGCGCGCGCCGAATCCGGGCGAGACGGTCCGGCTCGAAAACCTCGGCGAGTCGATGCGGGCCATCGCCGAAGCGGGCGCCGACGTGGTGTACGAGGGGTACATCGCCGAGGCCATCGCCGAGGAAGTCCAACGCGAGGGCGGCTTCATGACCGTCGAGGACCTCGCCGACTTCGAGGTCGAGTACCCCGACCCAGTCTCGACCACCTACGGCGACGCGGAAGTGTACGAACTGCCGCCGAACAATCAGGGCCTCATCGCCTTGGAGGCGCTCAACATCGCCGAGGAACTGGGCGCTCGGGAGCATCCGGCGGACTCGGCCGCCCGAATTCACTACCTCGCCGAAGCGATGAAGTTGGCCTTCCACGACGGCCACCGCTACATCACCGACCCGGATTTCGAGGAGATTCCGCCGCTGGCCTCGAAATCGTGGGCGGAGAAACGCGCCGCGAACGTCGGCGCGGAAGCCTCCGATGTCTCCTTCGGCATCCCCGATTCCAACGCCGAGGACGCCGACACCGTGCTGCTGTGTGTCGGCGACAGCGAGGGCAACGTCGTCTCCTACATCAACTCCCGCTTCGCCGGGTTCGGGAGCGGTCTCGTCGCCGGCGACACCGGTATCGCCCTCCAGAACCGCGGGGCCTCCTTTTCGCTTTCCGACGACCATCCGAATCGGCTGGAACCGAACAAGAAGCCGTTCCACACGCTCATTCCGGGGTTGCTGAAGCGCGGCGACAACGACTGGTCGGCCTTCGGCGTCATGGGCGGGTTCATGCAACCGCAGGGGCACCTCCAGACGCTCGTCGGCATGCTTGACGACGGCAAGACGCTCCAGGAGGCGCTGGACACGCCGCGGTGGCGCTACCGGGAGGACGGCCGCCTGGCCGTCGAGGCCCGGATGCCGACTGCGGTCCAGAACGGCCTGCTCCGCCGCGGCCACGACCTCGAAGTCCTCCCGCCAACCATGTTCGGCGGCGCACAGGTCGTCCGCAACGAGGACGGAACGCTGTCGGCGGCGACCGAACCGCGGAAGGACGGCAACGCCTCCGTGTACTGAGCCTAAGTGACACGCGGCCCGACGGCATCGCCGACGCGCGGACTTTTAGCCCTCCGGGGCCAACGTAGGCGTATGCAGTGGCAAACCGACTGGGGGCTCCGCGTTCGGATGGGGTTCACCATGTTCCTGCTGTTCGCCCTCTATCTCGTCTTCGTCGGCGTGTTGACGCTGTACTTCGGGAATCTGCTGATTCCAGCGATTCTGCTCGGGGCGTTCTCGCTGGCGCAGTACTTCTTCAGCGACAAACTCGCGCTCCGCTCGATGGGGGCCCGAACGGTCAGCGAAGAGGAGTATCCGCAATTACACGCACAGGTCGGCCGCCTCTCCCAGCAGGCCGACCTCCCGAAACCCGACGTAGCGGTCGCCGACAACCGAACGCCGAACGCCTTCGCGACCGGCCGCTCGCCCTCCCACGGCGTCGTCTGCGTGACGACCGGGCTACTGGAGGCGCTCGACGACGACGAACTCGAGGGCGTCATCGCCCACGAACTCGCCCACATCAAGAACCGCGACGTGGCGGTGATGACCATCGCGTCGTTCCTCTCGACTATCGCCTTCCTCATCGTTCGGTGGGGGTGGCTGTTCGGCGGGCGGAACCGAAACGGGGCGCCCGTTATCGTCGCCATCCTCGTCTCGCTCGTCGTCTGGGTGATTTCGTTCCTGCTCATCCGTGCACTCAGTCGCTATCGTGAGTACTCCGCCGACCGTGGCGCGGTCGCCATCACGGGCAATCCCTCCGCGATGGCCTCGGCGTTGATGACGATTTCCGGCCGGATGGACCGCGTGCCCGAGGAGGACCTCCGCGAACAGGCCGAAATGAACGCGTTCTTCATCATTCCCATCAGCAAGGGGTTCATCGGGAAAATCGCCCGGACGCACCCGCCAACCGAAAAGCGCATCGAGGCGCTTCGGGAGATGGAACGGGAGATGGAGAGTTAGTCGGTCTCCGCGGGCGCCCCACCATCGCTCAGGAGGTCGACCACTTCGACGAGAACGGCGACGGCCAGTGGGCCGGCGATGACGCCGATGACGCCGACGGTGAGGACGCCACCGGTGAAGCCGACGAAGTAGAGACTCGCGGGGAGATGTGCGTGACTCGAGGCTAACCGCGGGCGGACGAGCAGGTCGGGAACGAGGCCGATGAGCAAGGGACCGAGGATGATGATTCCGACAGCGCGGTCGGGCATTCCGATAACGAAGTCGTAGCCGGCGAGCCCGACCGCTAACATTCCGGGGCCGGCGATGGGGACGAACTGGAGGATAGCCGAGAGCACCGAGAGGAGGAGAACGTCGCTGTAGCCGAGGAGGTAGAAGACGACGAGGGCGATGGGGAACGTAACAACGGCAGTCGCTGCCTGAATGACGTACAGCGCATACAGCGTCCCGGAGACCCGGTCGTTGAGCGCCCGGAGAACGTCGTGGTACTGCGGTGGCGTAATCTCGAAGGCCGCCCGCCCGACGGCGTTCGGCCGCAAAAGAAGCCCGTACAGCAGGATGGTGAACATCCCGAGTTCGAGCAGGAGGAACACCGATGAAAAGGCGAGTGAACTGGCAATACCTCGAATAATCGTGGTCGCAGTACTGACCAACTCGGCGGTATCGAGCGTCGTCATGAAACCGAAGGCCTTTATCGGAATCTCCGGCGGGAGGTCCCGGAGCACCTCGAATATCGTGTTGCGCCGGCGAAACAGCGTCCACGCGATTGGTGATAGAAGCACGACCACGACGACGAACGCGAAGGTGGTCACGAGGCCGCTGGCGATTCGTCGAGAGATGCCACGATTGACGAGTCGCTGCCGGAGTGGATGGAGGACGTAGGCGACGGTGATGGCGAAGAAGACGACCTCGACGACCTCCCAGAGTATCGCCGCCGCTAGCAGTCCGACCGCGACGAGCAACCCAGCGAGAACGTATCGGCGGCGACGGAGAGACGACACGACCTTCGATTGCGCGCCGGTTGGCAAAACCGTTTCCCGACCCCCCTCGCCGTCCGTCGAACGCGCTTTTTAAGTACACGGAGGGGTACCACTCGGTAATGAGACGACGCACGTTCATCGCGGGTGCGGGAACCGCCGTCGCGGCGACGGCCGGCTGTGTCGGCTACACCGGCGGAAACGAGGGCGACGGCGTCGTCACCGTCGCTACCTACGAGTCATTCGTCGACAGCGAGGACTCCATCGGCCCGTGGTTGAAGGAGAACTTCGAGGCCGACCATGACGCCGAAATCGAGTTCACCGTCCCGAGTTCCGGCATCAACCAGTACATCCGCCGGGCACAGGAGGGCGCCGACATCGACGCCGACCTCTTCGTCGGTCTCAACGTCGACGAACTCATCCGTATCGACGAGGAACTCGACGAACCGCTGTTCGACTCCCTCGCCGGCGACCTCGAACGCTCCGACCGCGTCCTCGATGACCTCCGGTTCGACCCCGACGGCCGTACGATTCCCTACGACACGGGCTACATCAGCCTCGTCTACGACGAACGCGAGGTCGAACCGACGACCTTCGAGGACCTCACCGACGAGGCCAACCGCGGGGAACTCATCACACAGAACGCCCAAGAGTCCGACCCCGGTCTCGCCTTCCTCCTGTGGACCATCCACGAGTTCGGCGCTGACGGTTATCTCGATTACTGGCAGCAACTGGAGGACAACGAGGTTCGGATTCTCGGGTCCTGGAGCGACGCCTACAACGCCTACACGAACGAGGCCGCCGACATGGTCGTCTCCTACTCGACCGACCAGGTGTACAACGGCGACACGCCGAGACACCAGGTCGGCTTCCTCAACGACCAGGGGTACGCCCAACCCGAGGGGATGGCCCGGTTCGCCGACGCGCCGGACGCCGACGCCGCGACCGACTTCATGGAGTTCATGCTCCAACCGGAGGTACAGGGCGTCATCGCCGAGCGGAACGTCCAGTTCCCGGCCGTCGACGACGCCGAACTCGACGAGGAGTTCGCCAGCCTCGCCCACGTCCCCCCGGAACCGGTCACGTTCGGCTACGACGAACTCGCCGGCAACCTCGACGGCTGGGTCGACGAGTGGGCCCGCCAAATCGTCGAGTAGATGGCTCGCTCCCGCCGGCGCGTCGACACCCCGTTTCTCGTCGCCGGTCTCGCGACGGCCGCGCTGTTGGTCGTCATGCTGTACTACCCGGTGGGGAGCGTCCTCGTGGAGGCGGTGTTCGCCGATGGTCGCCTCACGCTCGCACCGATTCGTGACGTTCTCACCGACTCGCTGTACTTCGGGGACCTCGCCGGCGTGTTCGCTGGCGAGTCGCCAGCCGACCTTCTCCGTGTGGTGCTCGCCGGCGAGGCGAGTTTCGGTCGGTTCGGATTCACGGCGTATCAGGCCGTGCTCTCGACGCTCTTGAGTCTCGCAATCGGCCTGCCGGGGGCGTACGTACTCGCGAACTACGACTTCCTCGGCCGCCGGACGGTCCGGTCGTTGACGCTCGTTCCGTTCGTCCTGCCCTCCATCATGGTCGCCGCCGGGTTCGCGGCGATGTTCGGCATCAACGGCCCGCTGAATCGGGCGCTTTCGGCAGTCGGCCTCCCGACGGTCGAACTCATGTTCACGCTGGAAATCATCCTGCTGGCCCACGCCTTCTACAACGCGCCGCTGGTCGTCCGGGTCGTTGCGGCCGCCTGGGAAGGCGTCGACACCCGGATGGTCGAGACCGCCCGAAGCCTCGGCGCCTCCCCCCGCCGGGCGTTCCTCGACGTCGTCGTCCCGCAACTCGCCCCTGCCGTCCTCACGAGCACCCTGCTCGTGTTCATCTTCACGTTCATGTCGTTCCCAATCGTGCTGGCGCTGGGCGGGTTCCAGTTGGCGACCGTCGAGGTGTTCCTCTACGACCGCATCTCCCGGCTCCAACTGGAGGAGGCCGCGGCGTTGGCCGTCCTCGAAGCCGCCATCACACTCGGGCTGACCTACGCGTACCTCCACTACGAGCGCGCCCAAGCCGCCACCCGCGGAGTCGCCGCCAAGTCCCGCCAACGGCTGTTCGCCCGCGTCGACCTCGAACGCCTCGCGGTCGCTGGCTACGGAATCGTGATTGCAATCGTCTTCGTCGGTCCCATCGTCTCGATGCTGCTGGCGAGTGTCCTCGACGCCAACGGGGCGTTCACCCTCCAGTACTACGAGTTCCTGCTCGACCGTCGGGACGCCGTCGTCGGCACCCAACCGGACGTGGCCATCCGGAACTCGCTGGCCTTCGCCGTCGGGACGCTCGTCCTCGCGGTGCCGATGGGCGTCGTCGTTGCGCTGGCGACCGCCCGTGACACGCTCACCGCCCGCGTCGTCGGGACGTTCGCGATGCTGCCGTTCGCCGTCTCGGGGGTCGTCGTCGGACTCGGATTGCTCCAGACGGTCGTCTTCGGCGTCGAGGTGTTCGGCCTCCAACTGCAGGTGACCGGCGCCGTCGCCATCGTCGCCGCCCACGCCGTCGGTGCCTACCCCTTCGTCGTTCGGACGGTCACGCCCGCGCTGTCGTCGATGGACGACAGACTGGTCGAATCGGCTCGCGCGCTCGGTGCCTCCCGGACCCGGGCGCTCCTCGACATCGAACTTCCGCTCGTCACGCCGGCCGTCGCCGCCGGCGCCGCCTTCGCCTTCGCCATCTCCATCGGCGAGTTCAACTCCACGGTCGTCCTCGTCGAGGGCGGCGACGCCTACACGATGCCCGTCGCCGTCCAGCGGTATCTCTCCGACAGGACGCTCGGCCCCGCCACCGCGATGGGGTCGGTACTCTTGGTCGTCACGAGCGTCAGTTTCGTGGTCATCGAGCGTCTCGGGGCGTACGGAGGAATCGAGTGATGGCACGGGATGGCGGCGCGACGAGGTGGTGGCCGTGAGGGTCGACCTCGACGGTGTGAGTAAGCGCTACGGCCCGACGACGGCACTGGCGGACGTGTCGCTGTCGGTCGCCGACGGCGAGTTCTTCACGCTGGTCGGCCCCTCCGGGTGTGGGAAGACGACGACCCTGCGACTGCTTGGGGGCTTCGAGGAACCGACCGGAGGTTCGGTTCGCTTCGACGGCGAGTCGATGGCTGGCGTGCCGCCGGAGGCCCGCGGCGTCGGCCTCGTCTTCCAGAGTTACGCGCTGTTTCCACACATGACCGTCGCCGAGAACGTCGGCTACGGACTCCGATTCGCCGAGCCGCCGGGCGGCGTCACGACCGAGCAGCGAATCGCCGACCTGCTGGAGTTGGTCGGACTCGAGGGATTCGGGGACCGCGACCCGACTGAACTCTCCGGCGGTCAACAGCAGCGCGTCGCCCTTGCCCGGGCACTCGCGCCCGGCCCGGAACTCCTGTTGCTCGACGAGCCGATGAGCGCACTCGACGCCCGCCTCCGGGAGCGGCTCCGCCGTGACGTTCGCGAGATTCAACAGGAACTCGGGGTCACGACCGTCTACGTCACCCACGACCAAGCCGAGGCGCTCGCCGTCTCCGACCGCGTGGCGGTGCTCTCGGATGGCCGGGTCGAACAGGTCGGCCGGCCACAGGAACTGTACCGCCGGCCGGCCTCGCGGTTCGTCGCGGAGTTCCTCGGCGAGAACAACGTCTTCGACGCGCGGGTGGTTGACACGACCCGTGGTAACTCGACAACTGCAGGTGAAACGGAGGGGTTGACCGTTCGGGTGCAGGGGTGCGATTTCGTCCTCTCTCGGGTGGAAAACGCGTCCGACGAACGTCTGACGTTCTGTGTCCGACCCGCGGCCTTCGAGGTCGACGCCGGACGGAACCGCCTCACCGGCACCGTCGTCGACAGTGAGTTCCTTGGGGAGACGACGCGGGTCCACCTCGACTGGGAGGGGACGCGAGTCGTCGTCGCACTCGATGTCCCGCCCGAGGCCGACGAACTGACCGTCGGGTTCGACCCCGAGGACGCGTGGATACTGTAATCAGGCCGACCAGAACCGCTCTAATGCGAAGTCGAACATGTCGGTGCTGACGGCGCCGAACTCCTCGCGGTCGGCCTCGCCGAGCAACCCGCGGACGCTGTCCCAGGAATCGCGAGCGTAGCGTTCGTCACAGAACACCCGAACGCCGCGTTCCTCGGGGCCGCGAATGACGCGGCCGACGGCCTGTCTGGCCTTTCGGACCGCGGGCACCGCCAGGGCGTATTTGAAGCCGTCGCCGAAGGCGCGGTCGTAGGCGGTCCGGACCGCCCGCGTTCGCGGACTTGCGGTGTTGATGATGGGGACGCCACAGACGATGGCTGCCGACAGGCGGTCGCCGCGGTAGTCGACGCCTTCGGTGAGCGTTCCGCGCAGACTCGTTACGAGTACCTTCGGGTCGCCCTCGAAGAACTCGCGTTTCAGTTGCTCGGTCGCCACGTCGTCGGTCGCCTCGTCGACGAGCACCTCCTTGTCGTGGTCCGAGAGGATGGAGGCGGCCCACTCGGCCTCCCGGTAGGAGGGCATCCCGACGAGGACGTTCCCCGGCGAGTCGGCGACCTGCCGAATCGCCCGGGCGTGGGCGCGTCGGGTGTCGGTCTCTTCGTCGGGGTCGCCGCGGTTCGAGTAGGTGAACTTCGGCGCGGCGACGGCGTAGGAGCCCCGGTTCTCCTCGGGGAACTCCAGTCCGTACGTTCGCTCGACGACGGGTCGGTCCTCCTCCTCTTCAAGATGTCGGAGGCCGGTCACCTCGGCGAAGGCCTCCAGCGGCTCCAGCGTCGCGCTCATCAGGATGCCGCCGCCGAACTCGCCGAGTTGTTCGCCGATGGCGCCCGACGGGAGACAGTTGTGTAGCGAAAAGCGGGCGGTGTAGGCCCGCCGCCACGACTCGGCGGGGTGGGTGTCATCCCACGTCCGTTCGAGTTCGATTTCCCGGAAGAAGTCGGTGTGGTCGGCCCGATACCACGTTCCGAGCGTCCGTCCGACCGGGGGTGCGGCGCGGCGTTTGTCCTCCTCTTCGACCGTATCGAGAATGTGGCCGGCGACGGCACACACCGACTCGGCGCGGGTCCATACCTTCGCGTCGAAGCCGTTGCGTTCGGCCCATCGCGTCAGTTCGTCCGTGCCGGGCTGTTCGGGGTCCCTGAGCGGTATTTCGTCGTCGCGCAATTCGGGGAGGTTCCGCCGCCAGTCTGGCCGTTCGGCGTCGAGGTGCTCGGTGACCCGTTGGTCGAGTTCCTCCTGAAGCGCGACGAGAAACCGCTTGGTGTCGCGTAACTCCCCCAGCGTCACGTCGGTCTCGTTCAGTTCGTCCCGGACCGTGGCGGCTTGCTGTTTGGCGTCGCCGCCGTAGCGGGTCTCGGTTCCGCCGCCGGCCTCTTCCATCGCCGCGAGCGGTTCGATGACCCGCGACAGTTCGCTCTCGGCGCTCCGCAGCGACCGCCCGGAGACGCCGTCGCCGACCAAATCCCGGACTCGCGGTTCGAGCATGTGGGCCTCGTCGCAGACGACGAACGTCTCGTCGTCTATCAACGCGCCGGTGAACGACTCGACGGTCGTCGGGTCGAAGGCGTGGTAGTAGTTGCCGACCAGCACCTCGACGTGGGGCAACAGCGCGCCCATCACCGAATGCGGGCAGGCTCCGTGGCCGGCCGACAACTCCACGAGGTCCTCGCTCTCGATGAGGCCCAACCCCGTGGGGTCGAAGGGGACGGCCTCGACGGGGTCGCCGTCCTCCGGGAGGTCCGCCAAATACTGTGCGTAGAAGGGACAGTACTCGACGCCGCTGTCGCCGGCCTCGGGCATCTCTTGGGGGTAGGGCGTCGGTTCGCCGGCCGCCTCCAGATACGAGGCGCCGTTTCCGGAGTCGCCCAGTCCGACCTGTTGACTCCGTGCCTGTGCGGCCAGCGAGTCGGCGGTCGTCTCGTCGGTCAGTCCACGAGTGCGCTCCCGGAGGCCCTCACACCGTTCGTAGACGTTCGTCTCGTCGATGTCGCCGGCGCCCGCGAGGTTGTACGGACACACGTCCGCTTTCCCGACGAGCGTCATGGCCGAAATCGGGTGCCAGTCGTCAGGCAGGTTTCCGTTGATGGTTCGGAGGTCCTCCTCGAACTGCCGGAGTTGCTGTTTGACGCTCGTGAGGACGAAGACGCGTTCGTACGTCGAGTCGGGATCGCGGACGAGGTGGATGCCGGCGGTCAACGCCAGCATCGTCTTGCCGGTGCCGCAGGCGCCCTCCAAAGCGAGAAACCCGCCCTCGCGGGCCGTCTCGACGGCCGTCTCGATGCCGTCGACTTGGTCGTCGTAGGGCTCGTCGTGGCCGAAGATGGGCCGCCAATCGGGGCCGTCGGCGCCTCCGGCGGCGGCGCTCGCCCCGTTTCCGTCGTCGCTCCCGCTCGACTCCTCGGCGTCGTGGGACACATCGAGGAGTGACGCGTCTTCGCCTAAAGACGTGTCGAACGGGGCGGCCGTGGGTTTATCTCCCATCGGGAACCAACCTCGGACCGATGGCCCGCGAACGCTCGCTTCGACCCGCCTTCGACGTGAACTGGCGGCCGACGCTGCTCGGAGCCGCCGCGCTGTTGGCCGTCCTCCTGCCGGGGTTGCTTCGGCTGGAAATCCGTCGGGAGGTGTATCTCGGCGGCCTGCTGGCGGGTCTCGTCGCCGGCGGGCTGACCGACCGCTACGGCAACGCGATGTCGAACGGGCTGTTGGCGGGCGCCCTCGGCGGCGCGGCGGCCTGTGTCGTGCTGTTCGCCTACGGGTCGTACGCCTCGTGGCGGCTCGGCTTCGGCTTCGATTCGGTGTTCGCCGCCCAGTACGGCTTCCGCGCGATTGCGCTGTTCGTCCTCGCGGTGCCGATTCACGCCGTCGAGGGGGCGCTTGCGGCGCTTCTCGCCAACGGCCTCCGGGTCCGACTGCTGGACCGCTTCGCCAGCGGCGGGTAGCGACGGTAGCGTCTCGGTGCCGGGCGGCTTATCCGTCCGACTCCCGAGATTCGGGTATGGAGTTCGACACCGAGGCGTGGCGCGAGGAGTTACAGTCCTACCGCGCCGAAAAGGACGAGCAGTTCGCCACTTCGCGGCAGTCGCCGCTCCCGCCCGAGGAGCGCGAGAACTTCGACGGCCTCGCGTACTTCGACCCCGACCCCGCCTACCGCGTCGAGGCGACCGTCGAGTTGGTCGACAGCGACGAGACGGTGGCGATGGAGACGACCGCCGAGGGCGAGCAACTGTACGAACGGGCCGCTCGCCTCCACTTCGAGGTGCCCGACGCCAGCGGCGATGTCGACGAACACACCCTCGTCGCCTACCAGCGCGTCGACCACGAGGGCAACTCGCTTTTCGTTCCGTTCCGCGACAAGACGACCGGTCAGCAGACCTACCCGGCCGGGCGGTACATGGAACTGCACGCGGAGGGCGAACTCGAAGACGGTGATACGGTTCCGCTGGATTTCAACCTCGCGTACAGCCCCTTCTGTGCCTACAGCGAGGCATACGAGTGCCCGTTGCCGCCCGAGGAGAACTGGCTGGAAATCGCCATCGCCGCCGGCGAACGCTACGGGGGCTGAGAGGTTCCCCGAGCCGCGTCTTTTTGCCCGTCGCCTACCACGTCATTCTATGCCACACGACTGGCGGGATTCCGTCGACCTCACCGAGACACAGCGGCTGGTTCGGCGGAACATCCGGGAGATATGCGAGGACTTCGACGACGCCTACTGGCGCGAGAAGGACCGGACGGGCGAGTACCCCCACGAGTTCGTCGACACGCTGGCCGAGGAGGGCTGGCTCGGAATCCTGATTCCCGAAGCCGACGGCGGCGCGGGAATGTCGACGGCCGAGGCGGTCGTCATGATGGAGGAAATCGCGGCCAGCGGCGGCGGGTTCGCCGCCGCTCAGTCGATTCACGGCGGCGTGTACAACTCGGTGCCGCTGGTGAAATACGCCGACGAGTCGCTGAAAGCCGACCTGCTTCCGAAGGTCGCTTCGGGAGACGTTCGGATTCAGGCGTTTGGCCTGACGGAACCCAACGCCGGGTCGGACTCGACGGCGATGGAGACCCGGGCGCGGAAGGAGGGTGAGGCGTACGTCGTCGACGGGGCGAAAATCTGGATTTCCCGCGTGGCGGCCAGCGATTACCTCCTCCTGATGGCGCGGACGACTCCCCGAGAGGCGGTCGACAAACGAACCGAGGGCATCTCGATGTTCCTACTCGACCTCGAAGACGCCTACGGCGACGGCCTCGAAATCGAGTCGATTCCCAAGACCGCGAGTCGGGCGGTCGGCTCCTACCAACTGTGGTTCGACGGGGTCCGGATACCCGCGGAGAACCTCATCGGAGAGGAAGGCGAGGGCTTCTACCAGATGCTCGATGGCCTCAACGAGGAGCGAGTCGTCATCGCCGCGGAGTGTCTCGGACTCGGAGAAGTCGCACTCGAACGGGGTATCGAGTACGCCGGCGAGCGGGAGGTGTTCGGCGGGCCAATCGGCGCCAACCAAGCGATTCAGCACCCGTTGGCCGCTGCCTACGCCGACCTGCTGGCGGCGAAGAAGGTCATCTACGACGCCGCCGACCGCCTCGACGGCCTCCCACGGAAGGCCGCCGGCGCCGAGGCCAACGTCGCGAAGTACCTCGCCGCCGAGGCGGCCTTCGACGCCGCCGACGCCGCGGTCCAGACCCACGGTGGCTTCGGCGTCGCCTGCGAGTACGATGTCGAGCGGTACTTCCGGGAGGCACGGCTGACGCGGCTCGTTCCCATCACCCAGCAACTCGCGTTGAACTACCTCGGCGAGCACGTGCTGGGACTGCCCCGGAGCTATTGAGTTAGGGCGCGACGCCGACGGTCAGCAGCGTCCCGTATTCGCGGTAGCGTTCGACCATCGCCTCCCGAGTTTCCCAGTCATCGGTCGGGAACTCGCTTGCGGGCGGAATCTCGGTTTCTCTGTCGGGGATGGTGTCCTGTTCGGCGACGTGGAAGCCGGCTTCCCGGAACGCCTCCCGGTACTGGTCGTAGTCCCACAGCGTCATCTCGATGGCGATATTGTCCTGCCAGGCGTGGGTGTGTTCGCTCTCCTCGAAGTAGTTCACCGCACAGTAGAACGTCCCGCCGGGCCGGAGAACGCGGCGCAGTTCTTCGAGTGCGCCGACGGGGTCGGGTGCGTAGTAGAACGCCTCCATCGAGAAGGCGTGGTCGATACTCTCGTCGGCGAAGGGCAGCGACTGGAAGTCCCCGACGACGTAGCCGACGTTGTCGTCGTCGGTGTAACTGCGCGCGTTTCGGACCATCTCGGGGGCGCCGTCGAGTCCGTAGGCCCGGCCGGCGTCTTTGGCCTCACACATTGCGCGGGCGGCGTAGCCGCTGCCACACCCCAAATCGAGGACGGTGTCGCCCGTCTCGATTGGCATCCGTCCGAGTACGTGCTTGGCGGTGTGCCAGTGGCGTTTCTCCATCCCCTTGTCGCGGCCGTCGGCGGCCCAGTCGTCGAACTCCGCGCGAACGCTCATGGGCGGCGTTGGTCGTCGGAGGGGTTAACGCCCACGAAGCGACTCGGCCCGTCGCCGCGAGCGTTCGTCTCAAGTGTCCCGACGCCCACCACTCGGTAATGAGCGACACCGGCCCGCTGCAGCCAGACCGTCCCGACGCCGCCCGACGGTTCGAGGTCGAGGCCCCGTTCGACCCGGCGGGCGACCAACCCGAGGCCATCCGCGAACTCGTCGACGGCTACGAGTCCGGCGCCGAGAAACAGACGCTTTTGGGCGTCACCGGGTCGGGAAAGACCAACACCGTCTCGTGGGTGGTCGAGGAACTCCAGCAACCGACGCTCGTCCTCGCCCACAACAAGACGCTGGCGGCCCAACTGTACGAGGAGTTCCGCAACCTCTTCCCGGACAACGCCGTCGAGTACTTCGTCTCCTATTACGACTACTACCAGCCGGAGGCCTACGTCGAACAGACCGACACCTACATCGACAAGGACATGTCGATAAACGAGGAAATCGAGCGCCTGCGACATTCGGCGACGCGGTCGCTTTTGACCCGCGACGACGTCATCGTCGTCGCTTCGGTGTCGGCCATCTACGGCCTCGGTGACCCGAACAACTACGAGTCGATGGCGCTCCGACTCGAACGCGGCGAGGAAATCGGCCGCGAGACGCTGTTGAAGAAACTGGTCGATTTGAACTACGAGCGCAACGACGTTGACTTCCAGCAGGGCACCTTCCGGGTTCGTGGCGACACCGTCGAGGTGTTCCCGATGTACGGACGGTACGCCCTCCGGGTGGAGTTCTGGGGCGACGAAATCGACCGTCTGATGAAAGTCGATACGCTGAACGGCGAGGTGGTCTCCGAGGAGCCGGCGGGACTCGTCCACCCGGCGGAACACTACTCCATTCCCGAGGAGCGTCTCCAGGAAGCCATCGACGAGATAGAGGAACTGAAGGAGAAACGCGTCTCGTACTTCGAGCGGCAGGGCGATTTGGTCGCCGCCCAGCGCATCGAGGAGCGCACCACCTTCGACATCGAGATGCTTCAAGAGACGGGCTACTGCTCGGGCATCGAGAACTACTCGGTGCACATGTCGGACCGCGAGTCGGGGGAACCGCCCTACACCCTACTGGATTACTTCCCCGACGACTTCCTCACCGTCGTCGACGAGTCCCACGTCACGCTGCCGCAAATCAAAGGCCAGTACGAGGGCGACAAATCCCGGAAGGATTCGCTGGTCGAGAACGGCTTTCGGTTGCCGACGGCCTACGACAACCGCCCGCTGACCTTCGAGGAGTTCGAAGAGAAGACCGACCGGACGCTGTACGTCTCGGCGACGCCCGGCGAGTACGAACGCGAAGAAAGCGACCAGGTCGTCGAGCAAATCGTCCGGCCCACGTACCTCGTCGACCCCGAAATCGAGGTCCAGCCGGCCGAGGGGCAAATCGAGGACCTGATGGAGCGCATCGAGGCGACGGGCGACGACGAGCGCGTGCTTGTGACGACGCTGACCAAGCGGATGGCCGAGGACCTCACCGAGTACCTCGAAGGCGCCGGCGTCGATGTGGCGTACATGCACGACGAGACGGACACGCTCGAACGCCACGAACTCGTCCGGTCGCTGCGACTCGGCGAGATTCAGGTGCTGGTCGGCATCAACCTCCTCCGGGAAGGACTCGACATCCCCGAGGTGAGCCTCGTCGCCATCCTCGACGCCGACCAGGAGGGGTTCCTGCGGTCGGAGACGACGCTGGTCCAGACGATGGGCCGGGCCGCCCGGAACGTCGATGGCCGGGTCGTCCTCTATGCCGACGAGACGACAGGTGCCATGGAGTCCGCAATCGAGGAGACCCGCCGCCGCCGGGAGATTCAACAGCAGTTCAACGCGGACCACGGCCACGAACCGAAAACCATCGAGAAGGAAGTCGGCGAGACGAACCTTCCGGGGTCGAAGACCGACACCGGCGGCGTCTCCGGGGTCGAAGCCGACTCCGCCGACGAGGCCGAAGAACTCATCGAACGCCTCGAAGGCCGGATGCAGGAGGCCGCCGACAACCTCGAATTCGAACTCGCGGCGGACATCCGCGACCGCATCCGCGAACTCCGGGAGACCTTCGAGGAGTTGGACGACCCCGACGAAGGGGTTCCGACGCCCGACGACGAGTTCTGAACACGACGCCGTCTTTTTCCCCTCGCCGCCCGACGGAACCGGTATGGCCGTCCGTGCGCTGCTCCGTTCGCCCGCCGCCGTCGTCTGGACGCTGCTCGGTGCACTCGCCGTCGGTGTCGGCTTCGCTGCGGGCTGGCAGGTCCTCGCGGCCGTCCGTCGGACGGTCACCGAGGCGGGTCCGGGCTTTCTCGTCGGCTTCGGCGAACTGTTGACCGTCGCCGTCGCCATCGTCTTGGTCGCGGTCCTCGGCCTCGTCTGGTACCCCTTCGGCGCCGCCGTCGCCTACGCGGTCGGCCGGACGGAGTACGGCGGCGGTACGTCGGCTTCGGCGGCCGGTGCTGCCGTCTACGACCGCCGGTGGTCGCTGTACCGGTGGCTGAAGACCCGGCTTGCGGTCGGCGACCTCGCGGACCGACTGCTCGACGAGGACGACGTGGCCCAAAACGAGGTGGGGTTGGGGTGTGCGCCGTTCGTCGTTCCGGCGTTGGTCCTCGATTCGGCGACGCTGCCCGAAGCCGTCGGCCGGGCCAACCGGGTAACGCCCACGGGCGGCCGCGAGCGCGTCACCGTTGCGTCGCTCGGTCTCACGGCGGTTCTCGCCGGGGGAACGTTCGGCGGTGGGTTCGTAATCGACGGGACGACCTGGCCGCTCGCCGTCGCCCTCGCTGTCGCGGTTTTCGGCTGTGTCGTCACCGCCGCAATCGACTCGGCGTGGCGGGCGACGACGTACGTCGACGACGACGGCGACCGGGAGTTCTACCGCTAGAGCGAGTCGATAAAGGAGTCGAAGGCGCCGGAGTCGGCGTGGACGTGGGCGTAGGTACCGAGCGCCCGATACTCGGTGAGGCCGTCCTTGGCGCCGGCGATGCCGTCCCCCCGTTTCACCTCGAAGGCGAAGTCGGCGTCGTCGGCCACTTCGGCCGTCGAGTAGTGGAATTCGTGGCCGCGCAACTGCTCGCCGCCGCTGGCGGTGAGGGTGTCCCCGCGAGCGACCAACTCGACGTGGTCCAGTGCCTGATACCGCTCGCACATCGTCACGTCGGCGGGGAGGACGCCGGCCATCGCGTGGGTGTCGCCGTCGGTGTCGGTCAGCGTCTCCGACAGCGCCATCAGGCCGCCGCATTCGCCGAGGACGGGCAGCCCCTCGGCGGCCCGCGCTCCGAGTTCAGCCAGCGTCCCGCCTGCGGCCAGTTCCGCGCCGTGGAGTTCGGGGTAGCCGCCGGGGAGATAGACCCCGTCGCAGTCGGGCAGCGAGTCGCCGGCGACCGGCGAGAAGGTGACCACCTCGGCGCGTTCCCGGAGCCGTTCGAGACTCGCCGGATAGCGAAAGCAGAACGCGGCGTCGTCGGCGACTGCGACCGTCTTTCCGGTGTCGGTTCCGTGTGGTCGGGGCTCCGGCCGTGGTGGTTCCGTCGCCACCTCCAGCAGTTCCTCGACAGCGATTTCCTCGCTGGCCGCATCGAGCGTCTCCGCGTCGATGGGCGCCTCCCGACCCATGTGGAGGCCGAGGTGGCGGTCGGGAATCTCCAACCCACCGAGTGGCGGCACCCGGCCGAAGTACGATAACGAATCGGGGAGCGCATCCCGGATGCCGGCCTCGTGGCGGCCGCCGTGGGCGCGGTTGGCGAGGACGCCGACCACGTCGATGTCGCGGTCGGCTTCGGCGGCGTACTCGCGAAAGCCGAGCCCCTGGGCGGCGACGCTTTCCATGCCGGCCTTCGCGTCGACGACGAGCACCACTGGAAGTTCGAGTGTCTCCGCGACAGCGGCCGTCGAGTTCGTCCCGTCGTACAGTCCCATCATCCCCTCGACGACACAGATGTCGCCCGAACCGCGGTGGTAGTTGCGCCGACAGCCCTCCTCGCCGGCCAGCCACGGGTCCAGCGTCCGGGACGGTTTCTCGCAGACGGCGGCGTGGTGGCTTGGGTCGATGAAGTCCGGCCCCGCCTTCGCCGGTTGGGGGTCTCGCCCCGTCCGCTGGAGTGCCCGCAGGACGGCGAGCGTGGCGACGGTCTTGCCGACGCCCGAGGAGGTGCCCGCGAGGACGATGCCGTTCACGCCTTGGGCACCTCTCGGTCGGTATCGGCCAGGAGGCGGTCGTACACCTCGCGGACCCCATCGCGTACGTCGGCCATCGGTAGGCCGGCGCGGTCGGCCAGCGCGAGGGCGCCGCCCATCCCGACGCCCTCCTTGGCTTCGCCGCGGTTGTAGGCGGCCATCGCGGGGTGGTCGTCGGTGAATCCAGGGTCGGTCGTCGTCACCGCGAGGTCGAGTTCGCGGCCGGCACGGCCGAGGTCGACAGCGGGGTCGTCGTCGACGAAGGAGGTGGTCGCGAGCGTCAGGGGTCCGTCGTAGCCGTCGTGTCGAAGACAGGCCGCAGCGGCGACCAGTTGGGTGCCGCCCGCCAGCGTGACGGCGGTGTCGGTCTCCAAAGCGCCGGCGGCGATGCCACAGAGGACGGCGAGGGCGGGGTCGCCCGCACGGCGGAGTGCGACCGTCGGTTCGTCGGCGGCGTCGCCGGCCGCCAGCGACGAGGCCGAGAGCGCTTCGTCGACCACGCGCCGTTTCAACTCCAGTGGGTTCTCCGACAGCGACGAGGAGACCGTGCGGTCGCCCAGCACGTCGGCCTCGCCGAGTGCGGTGAGGACGCCGAGTGCGGTCGTCGTGCCGCCGGGGACGGTTTCGGCGAGGAACAGTTCGTCATCGGGCAACGCCCGGCCGAACTGTCTGGCGGCGGCGAAGGCGCCGGGCGCGGAGGGGACGGGGTCGCGCTCGCGGATGTCCTCTCCCGTGCGGGCGCCGACGGTGACGGTCGGCGCGCCGGTCGGTTCGGCGAGGCCCGAATCGACGACGGTAAAATCGACCCCGAGCCGTTCGAGAACGGCTCGGGTCACGACGGCGGGGGTCGGACAGCCGCTCGGGGAGACCGGAACGACGGGCGAACGGACGGGGCGGCCGTAGGCGAGTATTTCGGCGTCGGCGCTGGGCGTGTGGGCCATCAGGTCAGCATCGGCACCAGCGGCGCTGATGCCGTCGATTCGGGCCGTCCGGGTCGAACCGGCACAGCAGACGAGTCGAGTCATTATGATTGGTGTTAGTGCAACCGAACTTGAGTTTGCGGGTCGCGGCTCGTTGCCCGAAATCTATTTACTGGATGCCCTCACAGCGTACTACAAGAAAGGTTGCGCTAATACAAGCGCACTTGATTAAACATCCATGACGGACACACTCCTGCTCGTCGGTCGCCAACACACGCGTGCGGTAGCCGAGACACACGCGATGCGACTCCGAGAGCGCGGCGTGGCCGACCGCATCGCCGTGGACACCTACGACCACGACCCGGCGGAATTATCCGCCGACGCCGATGGGGAGACGTACGTCGTCCCGATGGCCGTCGCTCCCAACCGAGACACGACTCGCGGCATACCGGGAGCAATGCCGACTGCCCACCATTGCGAACCGGTCGGCACCAGTCCCGCGGTGAGTCTCACACTCGCCGACCGCGCTCGGGAGGCCGTCGCTCCCGGCGACGACGCATCGCTGGCGCTTTTGGCCTTTGGCGACACCTCCCGGGAGGGCCACCGGCGGGCGACCGAGGCCCACGCGACCCGCCTTCGGGAGTCGACCCGATACGGCGAAGTCACGACTGCCTACCTGTTGCAGAACCCTGCTGCGGAGTGTGTCCGCTACAACCTCACCGGCGACCGGGCCGTCGCGGTCCCGTTCTTCATTGCCCCGTGTGAGGAGACCGACAGCGCCCTGCCGGCGAAACTGGAACTCGACCGCGGCGGACTCGCCTACGCCGACCCACTCGGCGACCACGAGGCCGTCACCGACGCCATCGAGGCCGAGGTGGCGAAGGCCCGCTCGCTCGGGTCCGGTACCGCCGCCGTCGACCCGGTCGCAACCGACGGCGGCCGCTGACCGCCGACACTATCGCCGCACTGCCAGCACCGAGAGGTCCGAAAACGCCGTCTCCTCCTTCGCATCGATGTCGTCGGCCAGCGCCGACAGCGACGTTCGTGTCACGGATTCCTCGGCGTGAGTCAGCCGTTCGAAGACGAGCGCCTCACAGTCCGGTGCCCCCGCCTCCAGCAGGCGGTGGGCGATTCGCTCCGGCATCCAGTCGTAGGGCCGCGGCAGGACCAGCAGATGCCGGTCACCGACATCGCGCTCCAGTCGCCTGAGGCCGGCCTCGATTGGTCCGCTCTTGTGGAGGGTGACGAACGTCGTCGCCTCCATCGGCGTCCGGGCGCGACTCGCCGCCACCTGTAGCGAGGAAATCCCCGGAACCACCTCGACGGGGGCGACCCCCTCGACGGCGGATTCGACCTTGCCGACGAACTGGTAGCCGGAGTGGTTCGGGTCGCCCATCAACACCGCCGTCCCACTGGCGCCGTCGGCGACGCGTTCGCGGAACGTCGCCAGCACCTCGGATTCGTCGCGGTAGCCGCAGGTCAGTGCCTCGCCGGTGATTTCCTCGCGGACGAACTCGACGACCGTCTCGAAGCCGACGACCACGTCCGCCTCCCGGATGGCGCGGGCGCCACGCCGGGTGAGGTACTCGGAGTTGCCGGGGCCGATACCGACGGCGTACACCGGTGTCACGCCCCCGTCGACGCCTTCCGTTTCGGGTGCGTCGGCGGCGTATTCGGCCGGTTCGTCGGGGAACTCGATTTCGTCGGTCACTGTTCGGACTCCAGTTCGAGGTCCCCGGACCGCACGTCGCTCGCGACGTGGACCAGTTCGTTCGTCAGCCCCGCAGCGAGGCCGCTTCCGCCCCGTCGGCCGACGTTCGTAATCGCCGGGACGCCGTGTTCGGAACACACTGAACGCAGTCGCTTACGGCTCTCTGCGGCTTTCACGAAGCCCACAGGTGTGGCGACGACGACTGCCGGTCGGGTACCCTGCTCGATGCAGTCGGCCAGCGCCAGCGCCGCGGTGGGGGCGTTGCCGACGACGGCGATTGCGCCCTCGTAGACGCCCCGCTTGTCGAGTTCGAGCACCGAGGCGGCCGTCCGGGTCATCCCCGTCTCGGCGGCGAGGTCGGCACCGTTGCCGATGGCCTTCCGCACCTCGCAGTCGTGGCCCCGTCCCGTGATGCCGGATTTGACCATCGTGATGTCGGTGACGATGGGGCGTTCATCGAGGACTGCCCGCGCGCCCGTCCGGAGCGGTTCGGAGTCATCGCTCCCGGTAAATCGCACGAGATACTGGAACTCGGGGTCGCCGGTGGCGTGGACGGCCTTCGCGCGGACCCGGTCGGCCAGCGTCTCTTGGGGAACGAGTTCGTGGACCCGGTCCATGCTCGTCTCGGCGATGTCCATCGCCTCGGAAGTGGTCGCACCGAGGTCGGCGTAGGCCTCGAATTCAGGGTCAGTCGTCATCGCTCGTCACCTCCCCGACAGTACCGGGATTCGATGCACGCTCTTCGAGGTCACCGTCGACGGACAGGTTGAGATCTTTCAGTCGCTCTTCAGTCTCGTCGTCGGCGTTCCACAGTCCCCGCTCGATGGCCTCCAACAGCGTGTCGGTGATGGACTCCAGCGCCCACGGGTTCACCTCGCGCAGCCACTCCTGTCTGTCGGCATCGAAGGCGTAGGCCTCGGCGACTTCGTTCCACAGCGTGTCGCTGACGACGCCCGTGGTGGCGTCCCAGCCCAGCGTCACGTCGACGGTCGAAGAGAGGTCGCCGGCGCCCTTGTAGCCGTGTTCTTCCATCGAATCGAGCCACTCCGGGTTCAGCACGCGGGCCCGCATCGCCTTGCGGACTTTCTCTTCGTTGGTGTACACCGAGACGTTGTCGGGGTCCGAGGAGTCGCCGACGTAGGAGGCGGGTTCCTCACCCGAGACTTCCGAGACGGCGGTGATGAAGCCGCCGTGGAAGGCGTACCAATCGGAGGAGTCGAACTCGTCCTGTTCCATCGTGTCCTCGATTTTGACCGTCGCCTCGACGTTGCCGAGGCGGCGCCGGAAGGCGTCGTGGTCCTCGCTGACGCGGCCGCGAGAGCCCATCGCATAGCCGCCCCACTGGACGTACACCTCGGCCAAATCCGAACGGTCCTCCCAGTTCCCTTCGTCGACGGCCTTGTTCGTGCCGGCGCCGTAGCCGCCCGGTCGCGTCGTGAAGACGCGTGGCATCGCGGCGTCGCGGGCCTCGTCGGGGTCTACCCCTTCGGATTCCAGTTCCTCGGTTTCCTCCTCGACGTGTTTCTTCACGTAGTTCATCTCGTGGGGTTCATCGAGGTCGACGACGGCCTCGACGGCGTCGTGGATGACGCCGGCGGCCTGCGGGAAGGCGTCCCGGAACAGCCCCGACACCCGCGTCGTCGCGTCGACGCGGGGACGGCCCAACTCCTCCAGCGGAATCGGCTCTACGCCGTCGATTCGGCCGGCGTCGGTCCAGACGGGTTCGACGCCCATCAGCGCGAGCACCTGTGCGATGGTCTCCCCGCGCGTGCGGACGGTGGGCGTCCCCCAGGCGACGACGCCGACCTCTTCGGGGTACTCGTCGTGTTCGCCGTGGTGGCGCTGTAGCGTCCCATCAGCGACCTCCCGTCCGACCTCCCACGCCGACTTGGCGGGCACCTTCCGTGGGTCCAGCGTGTAGAAGTTCCGACCCGTCGGCAACAGGTCGACGCCGCCGCGAGTGGGCGCACCGGAGCCACCCGGCGGGACGTACTCGCCGTTCAGGGCGTCGGCGGTCTGTGGAATCTCGTCTTCGGCGCCGAAGACACGCGGGGCGGCCTCCTCACAGATGAACGCCAGCACCTCCCGTAAGTCGTCGTGGGCGCCGCCGGCCACGCGTGCATCGCCGAGGGGGTCGATGTCGACGACGAGTAAGTTCATGTTCACCTCGTCGTCGGGGTCGGCGTCGACTTCGGATTCGGGTACGTCGAAGCCCTGTTCGGCGAGTTTCTCGACCAACTCGACGCTCGTTTCGTGGACCGCGTCGGCGGCTTGGGAGTAGGTCATTCCGAGCGCCTCGTCGTACTCGCCCGGCGAATCGAGCATCCGTTGGTAGTCGATGCCCAATACCCCCGCAACGCTCTCGCGGAGACTGGGTGCGCCGGCGTTTTCGAGTCGCGTCAGCGCGACGAGATACTCGATGAGGCGGTCGCCTTCGGGCGGTTCACCCATCGTGTGCAGCCCCATCCGAATCTGGGTCGTCTTCACGTCTGTCAGGTAGGCGTGGATGCGCTCTACGAGTTCATCGATGTCGACATCCTCGCCGTCTACGGCACCTTCCGCGAGCGTCGTGCCGGCTTCGTCGGGACCGCGAACGTCGGCCTGTTCGTCTATCTCGCCGGCGATACCCAACTCGACGGCCAAATCGAGTTCCTCGACTTTCTCCCGGAGGAGCCGTTCGACCGTCTCGCCGGCCGCGCTGCCGGCCTCGCGGTACTGGTCGGCCAGTTCTTCGAGTTCCGCGAGGTCGTCGTAGGTCCCTGCCGAGGCCATCGGCGGCGTGAGATAGTCGATGATTGCGGCATAGGAGCGCCGCTTGGCCTGCGTTCCCTCGCCGGGGTTGTTCACGATGTAGGGGTAGACGTTCGGCAAATCGGCGAGGAGCGCGTCGGGGGCGCTCCCGGAATCGAGGCCGACGGTCTTCCCGGGGAGCCACTCCAGGGAGCCGTGGGTGCCGAGGTGGACGACGGCGTCGGCGTCGAAGTCGTTGCGGAGCCACGCGTAGAAGGCGTAGTAGTCGTGTGGCGGCTGGAGGTCCGAATCGTGATACACCTTCGAAGGGTCCATCCCGAACCCACGCGGCGGCTGGACGGTCACGAGGACGTTGCCGAACTCGACGCCGGGAATGGCGAAGGGTCGCTCCGGCGGGTCGCCCCACTCCTCCAGAACGTTCTCGCGGAAGGCCTCGTCGGCGTCGCTCCACCACGACTCGTACTGCTGTGGCGAGACGGTGTCGACGGAGCGCTCTCGGACATCCTCGGGCGCGACCCAGCGGTCGTCGAGCGTCAACTGCGATGTGAGCGTCTCGACGAGGTTCTGGCCCGATTCGGGGAACTGTCCACCTAACTCGTAGCCTCGGCCTCGGAGTTCCGACAGCAGATTTACCGTCGATTCCGGCGAGTCGAGGCCGAAGGCGGTGCCGATGCCATCGTCGCTCGGCGGGTAGTTGTGCAGGACGACAGCGACGTTCTTCTCGTCGTTGGGGGTGTGACGGAGGGTCGCCCAGTTGACCGAAAGCGAGGCGGCGTGGTCGATGCGGTCCTCGATGGGGAAGTGCTGTTTCGGCGCCGACCCGATGCCAGCGGTGTCGTCGGTGCGTTCCTTCCCGGAGATGGGGTGGGTGATGACGTTGCCGTCGAACTCCGGCAGCGCAACCGACAGCGCGAGTTCGAACCCCATCACGCCGGTGTCGCTCGACTCGTATCGGGAGCGCGAGCGCATCGTTGTCACCGTCTGGAGGACGGGCACGCCGAGACGCTTGAGGAACACTTCCTCTGCGTCGCCGCCCTCGTCGTCGGCATCGCGGCCGCGCTCGGCCATCGACAGCGAGAACATGAACGACGAGCACACCGCATCGACGAGCGGTTCGCCCGCCTCGTCAGTTAGCCACTCGTCGACGACCCATTCGGCGTCTTCCTGTTCGTCGGTGTCGGTGACGGGATTACAGAACACGGGCAGAGCGTCGGCGCCCTCGGCTTCGATGGCTTCCACGAGCGCGTCGACGTAGCGGGTGTTCTCGTGGGTCCAGTGGGACTCGTAGAACCACACCGCGACGGTCGGCGTCTCGGGGTCCAGCGTCGCCCGCAACTCCTCGTAGGAAGTGCCGGGATACTCGGGGTGATACACCCCTTCGGTCGGCAGGTCGACGGGGTCGTCGTAGGTCGGTTCCTCGGGCGTGAATCGGTCGACCAGATACCGGACGGCGTTGGCGAGGTTCGCGCTTCCGCCGCGTTCGAGGTACGCCGAGACGGTGTCCCGAACGCTCCCGGGGACGGACGTGTCTTCGATGGCGAAGGCGTCGCCGGTCGCCTTCACGACGACGGGGACGCCTGCCTCATAGCAGGCTTCGATAGCGCGGTCGTAGCCGGGCATGCTGTCCTCGCCGCCGTGAAGCCACAGCACGGCCACGTCGCAGTCGGTCAGTTCGTCGCAGAACGCCTCGACGGCTTCGGGGTCGTCGAGGTCGCTCTCCGAGCGGACGACGAGGTCCGAACCGACCTCGCCGGCGGCGCGTTGTAACGCGCCCAGTTCGTTTTCGGTCGCGGTGTAGAGTCCAACCCGTGGCATAATATTGATAAACTCCGGTTGTGCTAATACAATTGTGTTTGATTCGGGCGAAACCAAAAGCGTTTCCACGCCGTTCGGGGCGGTGGTCGGCCAAGGGCGACTGAAGGAGGCGCTCTTGGCGGTCGCGGTCGACGACGGCCTCGACGGCCTGCTCGTCTCCGGCGAGAAGGGGACCGCAAAGTCGACGCTCGTCCGCGGCCTCGCGGAGTTGTTGCCGGCACAACGCGCCGTCGCGGACTGTCCCTACGGCTGTCCGCCGGACGACCGCACCCGGCAGTGTGAATCCTGCCGCGAGCGCGCGGCGCTGCCGGTCGAGACGCGGCCCGTCCCGCTCGTGACCCTCCCACTGGGGGCGACACGGGACCGCGTCGTCGGGACGCTGTCGGTCTCCGACGCCCTCGCAGGCGACGCCGAGTTCGACCCCGGCCTGCTCGCCCGCGCCAATCGCGGCCTGCTGTACGTCGACGAAATCAACCTCCTAGAGGACCACCTCGTCGACGTATTGCTCGACGCCGCTGCCTCGGGCGTCAACCGCGTCGAACGCGACGGTGTCAGCGTCGCCCACCCCGCCGAGTTCACCCTCGTCGGGACGATGAACCCAGAGGAGGGCGACCTTCGGCCGCAACTCCGGGACCGCTTCGGTCTCTCCGTCGAGGTGCAGGGTGAACGCGACATAGACGACCGCGTCGCCGTCATCGACGGCGACCTCCACGGCGCGTCGTCGGCCGACGACGACACCGACGACCACCGCCGGCGACTCGACCGGGCGCGTGACCTGCTCGATTCGGTCGCGCTGACCGACGACCAGAAGCGGGATATTGCGGAGTTGTGTGTCGATGCCGGCGTCGACGGCCACCGTGCGGACATAGCGACCGCTCGCGCCGCCCGCGCGCTCGCGGCGCTCGCCGGACGCCCCACGGCCACCGACGGCGACATCCGACGGGCCGCCGAACTCGCGTTGAACCACCGGATGCAGTCGGCGCCGTTCGAGGACGCACCCGATGCTGAGGAGGTCATAGACGACCACTTCGAGGACGGCGAGGGCGAACAGGACGCAGAGGAGTCAGCCGACGAGGACGCCGGCTCCGAGTCCGAACCGGGCTCCGATGTCCATCCGGACGGCGCTGACGACGGTGAGGACACCGAAACGGAGCTACAGCCATCCGAGGATTCGAACGACCAGCCCACGCCGGAGGACGGCCCCGAAGCGGACCCGGACGCGGACGGCGACACCGACGACTCCTCGGCTCCGAACCCACAGTCGGGGTCGGCTGACGACGGTGTCGGGGCGCCGAACGACGGTTCCGGTGGGGAGTGTCCGGACTCGGAGTCGGACGACGGAGAAGACGCGACGCCGCTCGTCCCCGGCCAACCCCGAGAGGAACCCGCCGAGAGGCCGGAGGCGGCGGCCGCCCCCGAAATCGACGCCCCAGAGGCCGAGGCAGAAACGGGGTCGGGACGGGCCGGTGTCGCACCCGCGGCGGGCAATCGCGGAACTCGCGTTCGAACGGAACGAACGGACGGCACGGCCGGAATCGACGCGGCCGCGTCGGCCCGCACCGCAGCCAAACGGGGGTCCTCGCGAATCGACCAACGCGACCTTCGGCAGTCGGTGCGGTCTGGCGACGGCGAGGCGCTGGTCGTCTTCGCCGTCGACGCCAGCGCCTCGATGCGACCGTCGATGCGGGCGGCGAAGGGCGTCACGCTCGAACTGCTGGAAGACGCATACACCGAACGGGACAGCGTCGCCGTCGTCGCTTTCGCGGGCGAGGACGCGCAGGTGCTGTTGCCGCCGACGGACTCGGTGACGCTCGCGGCGCGACACCTGAAGGAACTACCGACCGGCAACCGGACGCCGTTGCCGGCGGGGCTTCGGACAGCGAAGGAGGTCGTCGACGCCGCCGACCCGGAAGCGGCCGTGGTCGTCGTCGTCTCGGACGGTCGGGCCAACGCCGCGGAATCACCGACCGCTGAGACGCGGCGAGCGGCCGAATCCCTCGCTGAGACCGGCGCCCGCGTCGTCTGTGTCGACGCCGGTGAACGACGGGGTGTACTCGGTGAAGTCCTCGTCGCGACCGACGGCGAGCGCGTCCCGCTCGACGCCCTGACGCCCGAACGTGTCGAGCGGGCCGTCACCGACGCCCGTCGATAGATTTACAATCTTGCTTGTTCTTTACGCAATTAGAATTTCAATGTCGGCAGCCAACGACTCCGTTCGGAACCGAATCGACACCGCCCGTGCGACGCTCTCGCCGACGGAGGCCGCAGTCGGTCTCCTGGCTGTGACGCTCGCACTGTTCCTGCTGGCGTTCGCACAGGAACCGCTCGTCCACGACGCGATGCACAACGGCCGCCACGTCGCGGGCGTCGTCTGTCACTGATGTACGACGCGCTCCGACGCGGGGCGATTGCCGGTGCGGTCGGCGGCGGCGCCTACGGGCTGTACGTGGCGCTGGTCGGCAACCCTCTCGTCGCACACGCCGAGGAACTGGCCAATCACGGCCACGAACACGGACACGAGGCGACTGCCGTCGCCGACGGCATCACGAGCGTCGTCTCCGTCGGCGGCAGCGCCGCCCTCGGCCTGCTGTTCGGTCTCGTCGTCTTCGGTCTCGTTGGGTATCTCCTCGAACCGGCGTTGCCCGACAGCGGCGGGAGCTACCTGCTCGGACTCGGCGGCTTTCTTACGGTATCCGGCGTCCCGTGGCTCGTCTTGCCCCCGGCGGCGCCGGGCGTCGAGACGGCGATATCGACCGACCTCGCGCTGTATCTGTACGCCGGTCTGATGGCCGTCGGTGCCCTCGCTTGCCTCGCTTCCGGGTGGGTGTATCACCGACTCGCCGAGTACGGCCGACTGGTCGGCACGGCAGCAGCACTCGCTGTCTTCGCCGCAATCGTCGGCGGCGCCGTCCTCGCAGCACCGGCGCCGGGCTACGAGGGCGGCGTCCCGGGCGCCCTCGAAGCCGCATACATTGGCACCGTCGTGGTCGGGCAACTCGGCCTCTGGGGTGTCACCGCTGCAGTTCACGATAGTCTCGCTGGGTTCGATTCGCCGGGAGAGTGGAACCGCTCGCCATCCGAGTCCCGGGTGCGCTAACGGCCAATCGGAGCCGTCGAACGCCGTCAGTCCGTAGTCCGCTTGACTGGCTACGCCACCGCTTTCACCCCGTTTTTCGAAGCAATCGGGACGTTCCGGTCCCGACACCGTGTCGACGGTGCCGTCGACACGCTCGCGTTCCCTTCGTAGCGGACGACGCTGACGCCGACGAACGACCGGTCGAGGGTTTTGACGTGGGTCCGTCCGGTGATTCGCCCGATTCGGTTCACCTCGCGGTCAGCGACGTGTGAGTAAACGACCCACACCTCGTCGGCCGACCGGACGAGTCGGCTGATTCGTTCGGAGTCTGTCTGGGGTAACCCTGTAGCGGTCTCCGGGCTGACGATTCCCTCGATTCGGTGTGACCGGTCGGTGTACCGGACGACTGCTCGGCGGGTGATACACTCGCTGACGAGCACGACGGCGTCGTCGCTGGCCCGTCGGTCAAGCAGGTCACCGGCCTCGTCCCACTGCTCGCGGTCAGGCGTCGTGTGATACGCGACGGTACCGCCGACCGTTCCGGCGACGAGTGTGACGGCCAACGCAACGACGGCGGCGCGTCGAGCGACCGTCAGTCCCGTGGTGCCGTCTACTACCGACGACCGTAGCGAACCGGCGGCGGGAAGCGCCACGTTCCTGAGTCCTCGCCCGACGAGGACGTACCACGCTGGCGCGGCGACGATGGCGTACCGCGGCCACAGAAACGAGGTCACGAGATACGACGCGACGAGTAACACGCCGAGGGGTACCACCGCGAGCGAAACGGTGAGGGCCGTCCGCCAGTTCGAACGGAGGTCTCGACCGCCGATAGCGGCGAACAGCACGACGGCACAGGCGACCGACACGGCCACCGCCGGATACGGCCACTCGCCGAAGAAGGCGAGCACCGTCTCGCCGATGGCGACCCCGCTGAAGTCGGTGAACGTCAAATCAATACCCGAGAGGAACGTCTCGAACACGAACGCCGCCAGCGGCAGCGCGACCACGCCCCCGGCGACGAGAATGCCGACGGCTCGACCGCCGAGTAACTCGACCACGCGGTCGCGGTGCAACACCCCGACCGCGAAGGCCTGTGCGAGGACCGCCAACCCGGCCATCGGGTGAGTGTAGGTCAACACCGACGCGGCGACCACGTATCCGAGAGCGGTCCGCCGCCCGGCACCGTTCAGGGCACGGACGAGCCACTCCGTCGAGACGATGGTCAACAACACGACCAACGTGTACATCCGTGCTTCTTGGGCGTGGGCGAGTTGGAACGACGAGATGGCCAACAGCCCACCCGCAAGGAAGCCGGTCGGCCGGTCGAACAGCCGACTGCCGAGTCTGACGAGGAGCGGAACCGACAGGATGCCGAAAATCACCGCCGGCGCCCGAACGACAGCTGGGTGGGTGCCGATGAACTCCGTCCACAGGTCCAACAGGACGTAGTACGTCGGGAAGTGGGGTTGATACTGCGGGACGAAGGTGAACAGTTCGTGGGTCGGAACCGTCGAGACGATGTCGAGGGTGGTTATCTCGTCTATCCACAGCGACTCGGCTCCGACTTCGAAGACTCTGAGGACGGCACCGAGGGCGGTCAACGCGAGGAGTCGCGGGTCACTCCACGCGGGAGGGGTTTCGCTCACTACGTCGCCTCTGCCGCCGAGTGGGTGTTAAATCCATGTGAATCGACACGAAACGACAGCCACCCGAACGGGATACGATTTTCACCGTTGTGACGACTCTAGAGGCCGATTTCCAGTTCCATCTCGTCGTAGTCGACGACCGGCCGGTGTGCGCGTCCGTCCCGCTCGAACTCGACGAGTCCCTCGCCGCCGAGCGTCCAGAGGTTGTCGTGGACCTGCCGAACGTCTCGGTCGACCAGTCGAGCGGTCTCGCGGATACTCGACGGTTCCTCGCGGGCGATGGTTCGAAGCAGTTCGATGGTCGTCGGTCGACAGACCAACGATGCCTCCTCGGACGTCAGGGTTCGCGTTTCGGTGCCGTCGGCGCCGGAGAGTCGAAGCGTAATCTCGCTCATGCTGCGACGTGGACGCGGGGCCACTATAACGGCGTGGCTTGGGACAACACTACGGAAGTTCGAGCGCGTAGCGACCCCGGCGTTTCCCGTCGTCGTGGTACCGAACCGGCTCCTCGATGAGCGCACGGCTGTCACCTGCGATGGCGGCGGCCGTCACGACGCCGTCGGTCGTCGCGGAGACCCGGGGGCCGTCCCTCACGTCGAACACCCGCCAGCCGTGTACCGAGTGGTCCCGCTCGCGGAAATGCTGTGCGACCGGCACGAGCAGGCGGCTACCGTCCGCCGCGATGCCGTGGGAGAACCCGCCGACTTCCTCGCGCCACCGTTCGGTCCCCGACAGCGAGTAGCCGAACGCGGTCTGTTCGTTGGGGTGACGCTCGTCGGTCTCCCTGCCCTCTTCGGGGAAGGTGTTGCCGGTCAGGAAGACGGCGCCGTCGTCGCTCGCGTGAACATGGTTGGGGTAGGTGTACACCTCGTCGCCACTCGACCGCTGTGTGCCGAGGTCGGCGCTCCACACCGCGTCGCCGTCGACGATTCGGTAGCCGCGGTAGTCGGCGTGGCTCGTGACGAAGAGGCTCCCGTCGGCGGCCGCCACGTCTCCGATTCGGCGCGTCGCCGTCCGGTCGGTGTCCCAAACCCATCGTTCGGAACCGCCGTTGTCGAGCACAACGAGTCCGTCGTCGTGGTCGCCGGGACAGCGGTTGTACGCCACCGCGACGCCACCGTTGAACGCCGCGAGGGAAATCGGCGAGGCGTCGGCGTCGTAGCGCCAGCGGACGGTTCCGTCCGAGGCGAGGGCGTACACCGAACTCTCGAAGTGACGCCCTCCGTCCCGCCGTTCGTAGCGCCGTATGGCGACGTAGGCGGTGTCGGCGTCCGTGACCGCGTCGACGACCATCGGCAGGAAAAACCGCGTCTCCTTGGTGGGAGTGCCGATGGCGTCGGCGGCGTCGTGTCGCCACCGCTCGGTGCCGTCTTCGAGCAGTCGAACGGCGCCTCGCTTCGACCGCTCGCCGACCAACACGCCCGCCCCGAACGGGACGAGCGTGATGGCGCTGCCCTCGCCGTCGACCGACCAACGCTCGGCGCCGGCGCGGTCGAAGGCACGGACGGTGCCGTCGGCGAGACCGACGACCGGCCCCGAGCCGGTCAGCGTGACGCCCGAACGGCGCCCGGCCTGCCGGGAGCCACAGCAATCGATGTCGCCGAGCGGGATTCGGGTCGCCGTCTCACTCATCGACCGGGAACGCCTCGTGGAGCGTGTGGTGGCTCTCGCCGAGGTCCTCGAGGAGGCTCTCGCCGTGATTCCGGACGCGGTCGAGAGCGGTTTCGGCGTCCCGGACCGCGACGAGACGGCCGCGGAGGTAGTCGTATGAGGGGTCGTCGCTTTGTGTCGCGGCGACCTCCTCTTCGAGTTCGACCAACGCGGTATCGAGGTGCCGCGCGCAGTCGGCGAGGGTGTCCGCGTCGGCGAGCGCCGCGATGTGGGGGTCGGGCTCTTCGCCCAACTCCTGACGGGCGTGTTTTCGTGCGGCGTCGTCGTCGACGCCGAGGCTGTTCATCAGGCCGAGTCGAAGCGCTTCGATTTCGTGACAGGTCATGATTAGAGGGTCTGTGAGACCAATTGGGAGACGATTCGGTCGCGGTCGAGCGAGGAGGCGATGCGGTCGGCGTCGTCCGGGGACACCTCGCCGTACCAGACACCGTCGGGGTAGACGGCGACGTTCGGGCCGTCGCCACACTGGCCGAGACACGACGAGCGCGTAATTCGGGCGTCGACGTCACACTCGCGGACGGCCTGCCGGAGTCGCTCCAGCACCGTCGCCGCGCCGTCGCTCGCACAGGTTCGGTTCGTACAGACCGAGACGTGTTTTTCGGGGGCGTCGTGGACGTGGGGCTCGTCGTCGACTTGGGAGCGGTCGGCGTGGGCGGCCCGATGGGTCATCGCTCGCAGCATCGCACGCGCACCACCCGAATCGCCCTCGAAACCGTCCATCTCGACTTTGTACTTGCAGGTGTCACACGACATCGACACGTCGCCGGCACGGGCCTCCTCGAATCGGTCGGCCAGCACCTCCAGCAGTCGGTCGTCGGTGCCAAGGGGTTCGCCACACCCGGCGTCGACGTAGGGGTAGTCGGCGTCGAACTCGGCGGCACCCTTGCGGATGCGTTCCGTGAGCACGCCGTCGCCGAGCATGTACGGCAGGACGACGACGGCGTCCGGGCGACGCTTGGCGACGGTGTGCAGCGTCTCGTCCAACAGCGGTTCGGTGACGCCGATGAACGACGCCTCGACGCCGGCGAACTCACGGCCCTCGTACAGCAGGCGGGCGAGTTTGTGTACGTCGGCGTTGGAGTCGGGGTCGGAAGATCCTCGGGCACACACCACGACGATGACGTCGTCGTCTTCGCGATTGACGCCCAATTCGTCTTCAACGGCGGCCGCGCGGTCGTCGAGCAACTCCACGATGGCCGGGTGGACGCCGAGGTGTCTTCCGTTGTGGAGTGAGACATCGTACTCCGTTCGGGCTTCGTTGACGACGAGCGGCACGTCGGCCTTGACGTGGCTCGCGGCGAACAGCGACAGCGGGATGACGGTCACGTCAGTCGCCGAGGGTGCGAGCGAGCCGACGGCCTCGGCGATGGTCGGGTCAGCCAACTCGATGAACCCGGCGTCGACCGGCAGCCCGAGCCTCCCTTCGAGGTTCGCTGCGAGGGTTCGGACCTGCTCGTTGGATTTCTCGCGGCGCGACCCGTGGCCCGCCAGCACGACGGCTTCACCGTCCAACATCAGTACCCCTCCGCTTGCTCGACGCTCCGGCGAAGTTTCCGTCGCCGACTCGGCGCGAACAGCCCGGAGTTCTCGCTGCCTTCGTACACCCACTCGCCGAACGCCGGCGCGGCGGCGTCATCGAGACCGAACCAGTAGCCGCCCGACGACGTTTCCGAGATGGCGTCGTGTGGCGCCTCGACGCTCGCGTCTTCGAGTAGCGTCCCGACCTGTTCGAGCAGTTTCTGCTCGTCGTGGACGAACGAGATGCCGACGGTTCCGTCAGAGGACTTGAAACAGACGGTTCCACACCCTTCCAGCAGGCCACGGAGTAGTTGGCGGTCGAATTCTGCGAGTGCGTCGAGGCGATAGCCGCCCGAGTCGCCCTCGAAGGGGAGTCCGAGCGCGGCGGCCGCGCGGTCGCCGACGCCCCCGAGCGCCTGCACCGTGTAGGTGTCCGTCGACCGGGTAATCGAGGTGTCGTGGGCGTACTCGCGGTCGACGATGCGGTGGTTGACGCCCTCGGCGCCCGCGATGGCGGCGAGGCGTTCGGCGGCCGTCTCGTCGTTCGTCCGGACGGTCACGCCATCGTTCGTCACCTCGCCGTCGCCGATGACGCGGCCCCAGAAGTACGCCGTCTCGGGGTGGGCATCCAGCAGGTTCCGCGGGGCGCCGGTCTCGACGCTCACGGCTCCACCTCCTCCACCGAAATCGCGTCCAGTGGGCAGGCGGCAGCGGCCTGCTCGGCGTCCTCGCGGTTGCCGTCGTCGAACGTTGCGGTGAGTCGACCTTCCTCACGGTCGCCACCGGGCAGCGTCACGAGGCCGTCCTCAGCCTCAGCGAAGCGTCCGTCGCGGACGAGACAGGCGAAGACGCCGTCACACGCCTCCAGGTCGACTGAAACGGTGTATTCGGTCATCGTCAGTAGTCGTACTTCGTCTCGTAACCGCGCGGGGTGACCATCCGGCCGTCCCACACGTACGTTTCTTCGTTGCCGACGACGATGGTCGTCGTCATGTCGACGATGTCCTCCTCGCCGAGCTCCGGGAGTGTTCCGAGGTCCGTGATTCGGGTCGCCTCGTCCTCTCGGGAGGCACCGTGGACGATGCCGACCGGCGTCTCGGGGTCGCGGTGCTCCAGCAGGATTTCACAGCAGCGCTGGAAGTTTTCCCGGCGCTTGCGGCTCCAGGGGTTGTAGATGGCGATGGTAAAGCCCTCCCCTGCGACGGCGTGGAGGCGCGATTCGATGTCCTCCATCGGCGTCAGGTGGTCCGACAGCGACACCGAGACGGTGTCGTTGACCAGCGGGGCGCCGAGGCGGGCCCCACAGGACTGTGCGGCGGGGACGCCCGGAACCACCTCGAAGTCGACCGCCGAGGCGGTGCCGCCCTTCGATTCCAGTATCTCCAGTGCCAACCCCGCGAGCGCGTACACGTTCGGGTCGCCCGACCCGACGATGGTCACGTCGTTGCCCGCCAGCGCGCGGTCGATGGCCTCCTCGGTTCGGGAGACCTCCCCGCACATTGGCGTCGAGTAGATGTCGTCGGCGTCGTCGGTGATGTCGTCGGGCAGGAGGTCGATGTAGGTCGTGTAGCCGACGATGTGTTCAGCGTCGGCCAGCGCTGCCTTCGCGCGGGCGGTCATCCCCTCCGGTTCGCCGGGGCCGAGTCCGACAGCGAGGAGGCGCCCGGGGTCGCCCTCGAAGTCCTCGACGGTGGCGCCGACCTCCTTCTCGCCGTCAGAGGCGGATGCACCGCAGTTCGAGGCTGACGAAGAATCGCTGGCGGCGCCACAGTCACTCTCGCTGGACGTGTCAGTGCTGGATGTCCCGCACTTCGATTCCGTACTCGATGCTGCTGCCGTATCCGTAGTGTCGTCGGTGCTCATTGTCAGAAGTCCTCCACCTCGCGGCCGCCGCGCGGCGTCACGAGATACTCGCCGTGGTCGTTGCGCCACTCGTGGGATTCGTGGGTGCCGATGAGAATCGAGGTGCCCATTCCGCCGACCTTCTCGTCGAATTGGGTGGCCTCGCCGAGCGTCGTGATGGTGTGGGTCTCGTCGTCGAGGTTGCGTCCGGCCTCGCCGCGGCCGGCGTCGTTGAAGATGGCGACGGGCACGTCGTCGGCCCGCTGTTCGCGGACGACCTCGATGGCCCGCTCGTAGTCGCGCCAGCAGTTGTACAGCACGATGACGAACCCCGAAATCGCGGCCGCGCGCAACTTCTCTGCGATTTCGTCCCAGCCACGCCACTTATCGGACAGCGAGACGGTACAGAAATCGTTGGAGAGGGGCGCACCGAGGTTCGCCGCACCGCCGAGCGCCGCCGTCACGCCGGGGACGATTTCGATTGGAACGTCGTACGCTTCCTCCTCTTCGGCCATCAGGAAGACCAAATCGGACTTCCCGTAGACGTTCGGGTCGCCACCGGAGACGTGGGCCACGTCCTCGCCGTTTCGGACGCGCTCGAAGGCCTCTCGGGTTAACTCGACCTGTTGGCCCATCGACGACCGGACGATTTCCTGTTCGTCGCCGGTCGGTGTGGTGGCGACCCCGCCATCGGTCGCGGTCTCCGGCGGAATCGTCCCGTCCTGCCGGAGGAACTCCTGATAGAGGTTCGAGGCGATGACGCAGTCGGCGGTTCGAATCACGTCGCGGGCCCGCTGTGTCATCGCATGCGGCAGCCCCGGACCGATGCCGACGACGTACAGCGTGCCGTAGTCGTCGGTGTCCGCGTTCGTTTCTCCCGACATCACCGCCCCACCGCCACGGTCACGGCCTCGTCGAATCGCTCTTTTTTCCGTGCCAGTTCGTGCTCGCGGCCGCCCGCAATCGCCGACGCCTCGGCGATGCCGGGCCAGCCGATGAGTTCCTTCGCCCGCGAGGGGGTCGGTCCCTCGTGGTCGAGCAAAGTGTCCTTCTCGAAGAGGACGACGCCGGCGCCTATCTCTTGGGCGGCTTCGTAGAGCCCTTCCTCGCCCTCCTTTCGGGTGGCGGTGGCGACGAACTCCACGTCCGAGAAGTCGAGGTCGAGGTCGGCCAGCGCGGCCTCCCACGCGTCCAGCACCTGTGATTTATCGACGCCATCGACGGTTCCCGTCCCCAACACGACGCCGTCGTCGTTGCGTTTCATCACGGTCACGTCGTCCCCCACGAGGACGGCCCGGGGGCCGTCGAGGCGTTCGACGGATTCGATGTCGTCGTTCAACACGGCGAGGTTCGTCGCCACCGTCGAATCGCCGTTGACGACGTGTGCATCGAGGGCTTTGGCCTTCGACTCGATGCCCTGCTTGCCCGCCGCTTCCGAGGCGGTCGTCATCGCCGGAACGGCGCCCATCTTCGAGAGGTCGTGGGCGACCTGATTCGCGCCGTGGTGGCCGCCCGTTATCGGGATGGCCCACGTCAACTCCTCGTCGACGACGACGAGTGCGGGGTCGTCCCACTTGTCGTCGAGCAGGTGCGCCGTCTTCCGCATCGCGATGCCGGAGGCCATCAGGCCGACGAAGCAGTCGTACTCGCCCCAGTGCTCTTCGAACACCTCGCCGTGGTACTCGATGATGTCGATGGCGTCGTAGTCGTCTGTCAGTTCCGCCTTGATGTCCTCCGCGACCGGCAGTTTCCGCTCGAAACTGACGATGGCGATTTCCTCTGCGACTTCGCCATCCGAGTCGGGCGTCGCGCAGTGACCGCCGCTGTCGTCGCTGCTATCGGTGTCGTTGTCAGTGCTCATGTCAGTCGTCACTCTCCGCGGTGTCGTTCGCGTCGTTTTCGCTCCGATTCGCCCAATCACCGTACAGGTACGACCGCTCGTAGCCGGCACCCGCGGCCGCCTCGCCGACCAGCACCATCGCCGAGGCGCGGTAGCCCGCCTCGGCCAGTTTCTCGCCGATGTCGGCGACAGTGCCTTCGATTACGTCCTCGTCGGGCCAGGAGGCGTGATACACTACCGTGACGGGCGTTTCGGGGTCGACGCCTTCCGCCAGCAGGCGGTCCATCGTATCGCCGACGGCGTGGGTTCCGAGGTAGATACAGGTCGTCACGTCGCCCATCTCGACGAAATCCGCGATGTGGTCGTCTTCGGGGTCTAGCGTCTTCCCCTGCGGCCGGGTGAAGGCGACGTGGTTGGCCGTCTCGTTGAGCGTCAACTGCGTCCGCAGCGTCGCACTCGCCGCGAACGCCGAGGTGACGCCCGGAACGAGGTAGGTGGGAACGCCCTCGTGTTCGAGTGCGTCCATCTGCTCTAAGGCGGCGCCGTAAATCGCGGGGTCCCCCGAGTGGAGACGGACGACTTCGCGTCCGTCCTCGTGGGCGTCCCGCATGAGGGGAATCAGCTCTTCGAGGTCCTTGCCGACGCTGTTGACCAACTCGGCGTGGTCGCAGTACGCTTCCAGCAGTTCGCTGTTGACCAACGAGCCGGCGTGAACGACGAGGTCGGCGGCTTCCAGCGCCTCCCTGCCGGCGACGGTCAAAAGTCGAGGGTCGCCCGGTCCGGCGCCGATGAACGGAATGCCCTCCTGTTCGTCGCCCGCGGTGTGGTCGTAGACGCGCTCGTCGCGTTCGTGGGCGTGTTTCTCGCGTTCGGCGTCGATGGCGCTCTGGGGGTCGGTATTCTCAGTCATCGTACACCTCGTCACCTGCGGCCTCGGCAGTCGCGATTTCTTCTCGGTGGACACCGCCGTCGGCCGTCGTTTCCCGACCGAACGCGGCGGTGGCCGGTTCCTCTCCGACGCCCGGCTTCTCGGCGTAAGCGACGGTGTAGTAGTCCCGTTCGGCCAGTTCGTCGGGGTCGTCGGTCACTATCGACTCGTGGCCGTCCATGAACAGCCGCCGGCCGTAGGTCACGTCGTAGCCGGAATCGCGGAGTTTCTCGTGGGTCGCGGGCACGTCTGTCACCTTGAACAACACGAGTCGGTCGGGACCGACGGGGGCGGCACCGTTTGCGGCCTCCCGCAACACGAGGTCCGACCCGGCCGTGATTTCGATGTCGAGTGCGGTCGCGAACGCCGTCACCGTCGAGACGCCCGGGACCACTTCGAGGTCGACGTCGGGGTGGAACCGCTCTAAGGTTCGGCGAAGGTGGCCGAACGTCGAGTAGACGTTGGGGTCGCCCAGCGTGACGAACGCCGCGGTCCCGTCCTCGGCGCGTGGTGCGACCTCCTCGGCGGCGGCCTTCCAGGCCCGCCGGAGTTCGTCCTCGTCGCGTGTCATCGGGAAATCGAGGTCGCCCAGTTGGGATTCGGCGACGTACTCGCATGCGACGTTGCGGGAGAGCCGACCGGGCGTGTACACCACGTCGGCCGACTCCAGCAGTTCCCGACCGCGGACCGTAATCAGTCCGGCGTCGCCGGGTCCCAACCCGATGCCGTACAGCGTCATGTCGCCCCTCCGACGATGACGTACACCGGGTTGTTCGAGTCGAAACTCGTCGCACCGGCGAGTTCGTAGCCCGTCGACACCTGCAGTTGGACGACCTCCTCGAAGAGGTTCCGCTCGCGGAACGCCCGGACGGCGTCGCCGGCGATTTCGAGCCGCGAGACGTTCATCACGACCCGGTCGATACCCGTCTCGGCGGCGAAATCGAGGACTTCCTCGTAGTTCCGCGACCCACCTAAAAACAGGGCGTCGGCGTCCTCCGGCAACCCCTCGGGGGCCTCCCCTTCGAGTAGTTCGACGCCCTCGATGTCGTTGGCCGTGAGGTTCTTCTCGGTCGTCTCCAGCCGTTTCGGTTTCCGCTCGATTGCGGTCACTCGGCCGGCCTGACGGGCAGCCTCGACGGTCACCGCGCCCGTACAGGAGCCGACTTCGATGAAGTGGTCGGTCGGACCCAACTCCAGTTTCCCGAGGGTCACCGACCGGACCTCCGGCTTCGTCGGCCCCGCCTTCGCGTCGTGTGGAAGCGCTACGCGTGCCATAGGACTACAACTGCAGGCGCAGGTAAAACAATTATGCTTGTTTTAGATAAATCCTACTTTCCATTCGGGCTGGTAGGGTTGTTCCTCCGACACAGCACATTTGAGGGTTCCCCACGCAATCGGCGGTATGGCTGACTGCGTCTTCTGTGACATCGTCGCCGGCGACGCGCCCGCCTATCGACTTCACGAGACCGACCGTACGCTCGCCTTCCTCGATATCGAGCCGCTGAACCCCGGTCACGCGCTCGTCATGCCGAAACCCCACCGCGAGACGCTGACCGAGATGGACGAAGATCTCGTCGCAGATACGTTCCGGAGCGCCCGAGTGGTCGCCAAGGCCATCGAGACGGCGTTCGACCCCGACGGCCTGAACCTCCTGCAGGCCAACGGCGAAGCGGCCGGACAGGAGGTGTTCCATGCCCACGTCCACGTCCTGCCGCGCTACGAGGACGACGACGTGGAAGTCAGTTGGCCGGCCGGGGAACTGACCGAAGCGGAGGCAACGGAGGTCGCAGAGAAGATTCAGTCGGCGCTGTAAATCAGTCCGCTCTCACTCGATGCTTTCGTCGAGTTCGAGGTCTTCGCTTTCGATGTCGGCGCTCTCGACGTCCGCGCTCTCGATGTCGTACTCCACGTCGCCGTCGCCGGCGGCGAGTTCCTCGATGTCGTCGATGCCGAGTAACTCCCTGGTCTCGGCGTCGAAATCGAGCGATTGGAGGTTCGTCCCGCCGTCGTCGACGCTCCCGGAGAGGTGTCTGCCGTACCGGGAGAGCAGCGAGGTCATCTCCTGTGGCAGGACGAACGTCGTCGACTCGCCGGTGCCGATTTCTTCCAGCGTCTCCATCCCGCGTTCGACGATGGCACGTTCGCCCATCGACTCGGCGGATTTCGCCCGCAGCACCGTCGAGATTGCCTCCCCTTGGGCCTCCAGAATCTGGGACTGCTTTTCGCCCTGGGCTTCGAGGATGTTCGCGGTCTTGTCACCCTCGGCGCGTTCGATGGCCGAGCGGCGCTTACCCTGGGCTTCCAGAATCATCGCCCGCCGCCGGCGCTCGGCGGCGGTCTGCTGTTCCATCGCGCCTTGGACCTTCGGCGAGGGGTTGACCTCCCGGACCTCGACGGCCTCGACGCGGATACCCCACTCGTCGGTCGGGCCGTCGAGTTCCCGCCGGATGCGGGTGTTGATGCGCTCGCGGTTCGACAGCGTCTCGTCGAGTTCCATATCCCCCAGCGCCGCCCGGAGCGTCGTCTGGGCGAGGTTCGAGGTCGCACGCTCGTAGTCTTCGACTTCGAGGAACGCCCGCTTTGCGTCCATCACGCGAATGTAGACGACGGCGTCGGCGGTCACCGGCGAGTTGTCCTGCGTGATGGCCTCCTGTCGCGGCACGTCGATAGTCTGGGTTCGCATGTCGAAGGGGTACGTCCGGGAGACAAAGGGCGGGACGACGTGGAGGCCGGGTTCGAGTAGTTCGCGGAACTCGCCGAACACCGTCAGCGCCTGCTTCTCGTAGGCCTCGACGATTTCGACCGCACTGGCGACCGCGGCGATGGCGATGACGAGCAGCGCAAGGCCAGCGATGACGAGCGGATTGAACTCGATGATATCGAGCCAAACGGCCGCTCCGACCGCGAGAACGGCGAGAAGGACAGCAGTCGCCCGCGTCGAGAGACCGGCGCTATTCCGGCCGAGTTCACGAGCGGCGCTGTCGGACATGTTCCCATGTAGGGGACGACGACACTTGAACCCACGCAGGGTTGGCGGAGCGTCTGCGCTCAGTCGTCGCCGGCGGCGGGCGAGCGGCCGGCGCGTGGCCCGTCCAACTCGACTGCGGGCAGGTGGTCACGGAGGTATCGACCGGTGTGGGACTCCTCGACGCGGGCGACCGATTCGGGGGTTCCCTCGGCGACGAGGTCGCCGCCCTTCTCGCCACCCTCCGGCCCCAAGTCGACGATGTTGTCGGCGTTCTTCACGAGGTCGAGTTCGTGTTCGACGACGACGACCGTGTTGCCGTCGTCGGTGAGGCGGTGTAGCACCTCGATGAGTTTTCGCTCGTCTTCGCTGTGCAGGCCCGTCGTCGGCTCGTCCAGCAGGTACAGCGCCTCGCCGGAGTCCTTCTTGCCGAGTTCCTCGGCGAGTTTCACGCGCTGGGCCTCCCCGCCCGACAGCGTCGTCGACGGTTGGCCGAGACGCATGTAGCCCAGTCCAACGTCCTTCAGGAGCTGGAGGCGCCGACGGATGCCGGGGTGGCCCTCGAAGAAGTCGTAGGCCTCGTCGACCTCCATGTCGAGTACGTCGGAGATTGTGGCGTCCTTGTAGGTCACCTCCAGCGTCTCGTCGTTGTAGCGGGCCCCGTCGCACTCCTCGCAGGGGACGTACACGTCCGAGAGGAAGTTCATGTCTATCTTGACGGTACCCTGCCCGCCACAGGACTCACAGCGGCCGCCCTTGACGTTGAACGAGAACCGGCCCTTCTTGTAGCCGCGCTGTTTCGACAGTTTCGTCTCCGCGAACAACTCTCGGATGTGGTCGAAGACGCCGGTGTACGTCGCTGGATTCGAGCGAGGCGTCCGACCGATGGGCGATTGGTCGATGAGCCGAACCGTCTCGATGTCGTCGATGCCCTCGATGTCGTCGTGGTCGCCGGGGTTCACGTCGGTGTCGTTCATCCGACGGACCAACCCCTTGTAGAGGATTTCGTGGAGCAGCGTCGATTTCCCCGACCCCGAAACGCCCGTAATCGCCGTAAAGCAGCCTAACGGGAAGGATACGTCGAGGTCTCTGAGGTTGTGCTGACGAGCGCCCCGGACGGTGAGGTAGCCGTCGGCCTCCCGGCGCTCTTCGGGAACCGGAATCGACCGCCGGCCGGCGAGGTAATCGCCGGTGACCGAGCGGTCGGCGTTCATCACGTCCTCGACGGCGCCGTTCGCGACGACCTCGCCGCCCCGTTTGCCGGGGCCGGGGCCCATGTCGATGACGTTGTCGGCGCGCCACATCGTCTCCTCGTCGTGTTCCACGACGACGAGCGTGTTGCCCAAATCGCGGAGGCCTTCGAGGGTGTCCAGCAGTTTGTCGTTGTCCCGCTGGTGGAGACCGATGGAGGGTTCGTCCAGTACGTACAACACGCCGACGAGTCCCGACCCGACCTGCGTCGCGAGTCGGATGCGCTGGCTCTCACCACCCGACAGCGTCGAGGCCTCCCGGTCGAGCGTCAGGTACTCGAGACCGACCTCGTCCATGAAGCCGAGGCGTTCGCGAATCTCCTTGAGAATCTCTTCGGCGATTTTCTGCTCACGTGAATCGAGATTCGCGTTGAGGCTCTCGAAGTGTTCCAGTGCGTCGCCGATGGACAGTCGGCTGACATCCGTAATCGAGGTGCCGTCGACGAGGACGGCCCGGGATTCGGGTTTCAGACGCGTCCCGTCGCAGGCCGGACACGTCGTCGTCGCCATGTACTTCTCGATGTGCTCGCGGGTCCCCTCGGAATCCGTCTCGATGTAGCGGCGGTCGAGGTTCGGGATGACGCCCTCGAATCGCTTCTCCTTCCGTCGGGTGCCGTTCTTCGTCTGTCGTTCGAAGACGACCTCCTCGTCGGTGCCGTAGAGGAACTGCCGCTGTACGTTCTCGTCGAGTTCCTCGAACGGTGTGTCGACGCTCACGCCGAAGTGCGCCGCCACGGAATCGAGGCGCGTCTGGTAGTACGAGCGGTTGTAGCTCCAAGGCTCGAAGACGTTCTTGATTGGCTTGCTGGGGTCTTTGACGACGAGGTCCTCGTCGACCTCCTTTGTCTCGCCGATGCCCTCACAGTCCGGGCAGGCGCCGTGCGGGGAGTTGAACGAGAACGAGCGCGTCTCGATTTCCGGGAGGTCGATGCCGCAGTGAGTGCAGGCCAACTCCTCGGAGAACTCGACGACGAGGCGGTCGTCGCCCTCTCCTGCGAGGTCGCCTGTCGACCGCGTTTCCGACCCCACGTCGATTCCCTCCGGCGGGTCCGGAAGCACGACTTTCAGCAGGCCGTCGGCCTCCTCTAAGGCCGTCTCGACGGAGTCGGTCACACGCGAACGAGCGTCCTCGCTCAGTTTCACGCGGTCGACGACCACGTCGACGGTGTGGTCGTAGTTCTCATCGAGCTCCGGCCGCTCGACCGAGAGGTCGTACTCCTCGCCGTCGACCTCGATGCGGGTGTACCCCTCGGCGACGAGGTCGTCGAAGAGGTCCTCGAAGGCGCCCTTCTGGTCGCGGACGACCGGCGCACACAATTTTGCACGCGTGCCGTCGGGCAACTCCAGTAGCCGCCGCACCATCTGCTGGGCGGACTGTTCGCCGACCTCACGGCCACACTCGGGGCAGTGTGGCGTGCCGACGCGTGCATAGAGGAGACGGAGGTAGTCGTGGAGTTCGGTGACGGTGCCGACCGTCGAACGGGGGTTGTTGGCGGCGTTCTTTTGGTCGATAGAGATGGCGGGCGACAGTCCCTCGACGTTCTCGACCTGCGGTTTGTCCATCTGGCCGAGGAAGTTCCGGGCGTACGCCGACAGCGATTCGATGTAGCGGCGCTGGCCCTCGGCGTACACCGTCTCGAAGGCGAGCGACGACTTCCCCGACCCGGAGAGACCGGTGACGACGGTGAACTCCTCGCGGGGGATGGACACGTCGATGTCCTTCAGGTTGTGCTCGGAGGCACCACGGACGACGATGTCGTCGGTCATTGCGAAAAGGGACGAACTGGCGGCGTGAAACCCTGTCGGTTGCGGCTAGGGGTACGCTTCGTCCCGCGGTGCATACCGACCGTCTCGGACGTTTCGAACCGTCTCGCGTTCGTAACTGGTCCGGTAGTTCACGCTGTAGACGACCGCCTGTGCGGTCGGGTCGGTTCCGCCCGGGGCGCTGAAGTCCTCCGGGTGGCCGGTGGCGTTCGTCGCGAGAGAGCCGTTGACGACGATGTCGTAACTGCCGACGATGCGACTCTCGTCGAGGGTCGCGTTGTAGGCGTTCTCGTATCGAATCGAGACCGAACCGTTGAGGTCGTCGGCGAAATCCAACGCCGGGCAGTCCGTCCCGTCGAGGGTCTCCGCTCGGATGTCGACGATGCCGCGGTCGGAGACGACCTCACAACTCGAAGAACTGCCGAGCAAATCCGTGAGGTCGCCGAAGACAGTCGGGTCGCCGACGTGGACGACGAACCGGTCGTCGGTTCCGCCTTCGCGGAACAGGTACATCGTCCACGTGTCGGTGCCGTCGTCGACGACGACCCGGAACGCCCGCTCGTCGGTGTCGTTGAACGACAGCGTGGCGTCGTACAGACTCGAAGTGTCGGCCTCGAACCGCATCGTCGAGACGTTCGGTGCATCCTCGGCGACGGTCCAGTCGGCCGTCGTCGTCTCGCTTTCCGGCATGTACTGGCGGTCGGCGGCCTGTTCGAGTCGCCACCCGACGTGGGCTGTCCGCTGGAGGTTGGCCGATGCCCCCCGTTCGGCTGCGGTGGCCGACCGACTCCGTGCCCACTCGTCGACGATACCGCCGAACACCGCGTGGGCGTCATCGGTGGTGGCGACCCTCGCATCGGTGGTCCGGGTAGCAGCCTGCGCTATCGTCCGATTCGCGTCGTCGGCGTAGGCGGTGGCGGTCTCCGAATCAGTCGTCTCTCGCGAGGAGATGTTCTCGGCGAAGATAGCGGAGTTGAGAACGAGCGCGAGCGCGACGAACATCGCCGCGACGAGCAGCGCCGCCACGACGAGCAGTTGGCCTCGGGCATCCGACGACGGGTCCATCCGGTGTTTCTTCCACTCTGCAACATATCAATCTATGGGGTATTTCGTGCCTTCTCAGCGGGCGTTTGGATGGCGCCTCAGGACTTCTCGGCGCGGGAGCGCCACCGCTCCTGCTGGCGGCGCTCGGCGGCGTGGCGCACGCCATCGGTCACCGACGCCCGTGCCTCGTGTTCGAACGCCCGCACGTCGGCGTACATCCCCGTCTCGAACGCCTCCAGTACCTCGTAGGTCCACCGGCCGGCGCCGTCCTCGCGGGGGACGACGCCGCGCGGCAGCAACTCGTCGCGGAGCGTATCGGCGAGTTCGTCGTGGCCAGCCTCCCGAAAGGCCTCCTCCGCGACCGCGAGGTGGTCCATCGCGTGGCCCGTCTTGTGGTGAAACGCCACGAGCGCTCCGTGGGCGCGGTGGAGCCACTCCAACCCCAACTCGACGCTGTGGATGGCGTGCAATTCCGTCTCCGTGAGGTTCGGTTCGTCCATGTGGGGTGTTATCGACTACCAATACTTAGCTTCGATGGCGGTCGAAACCCATACGCTCCCGACGGTCCTACGGTGTGCAATGCGACGTCGCGAGGCGCTTCGTTTCGGTGGGTCCGTGCTGACAGCGACGGGCCTGTTCGGCGGACTCTCCGTGTCGGTCGCGGTCGCCGATGGATTCGAACCGCTCGGGCGTCTCGAACTGCCGGGTGCGAAGGAACTCGTCGTCGACGACGGTATCGCCTACGTCGCGGTGACCGACGGCTTCGCCACCGTCGACGTGAGCGACCCCACCGACCCGGTCGTTCTGGCCGAACGGCGCGGGCTCCTCGCCGACCACTCCGACGGCCCGATGAAGGGGATTCAGGACGGGAAGGTGGGCGGCGACTACTTCGCCCTCGCCGGCCCGGCCCACCCCCGAAACGGCGTTCCCTACGCGGCCGTCGTCTTCGACATCTCCGACCCCGCTTCCCCCGAGGAAGTACTCACCTACGAGACGGAGTTCTACCACCACAACCTCGACACCGACGGCGAGACGCTGTTCCTCTGTGGCAACGACGGTGCGGGAAACCCACTGGTCTGTGTCGACATCGACTCGGGTACGGAACTGGGGCGGTGGTCGGTCGTCGATGCCGACGACCGGTGGGGCGAGGTCGACCACCGTCTCCGGGAGTTTCACGACGTGTGGGTCGAAGAGGGAATCGCCTACTGCGCGCTGTGGAACGCCGGGACGTGGCTCCTCGACGTATCCGACCCCGCCGCTCCGACACCGATTACGAACGTTCGCGGCCTCGACCCGACCGAACAGGCCGAAATCGAGACGAGAGACGACCGCCGAGAGGCACTGCTCACACTGCCGGGCAACGACCACTTCGCCATGCCCCAGCGCGACGGCGACGGACGCCTCTTTGCGGTCAACGAGGAAGCGTGGGCGACCGATGCCAACGCGTCGACCAGCGAACTCGGCAGCGTCGAACTGTGGGACGCCGAGGCCGGCGAGCGACTGTCCCGAATCGAGGCGCTGCCGACCGAAGACGCCACTTTCAACGGTGTCTGGACCACCGCCCACAACTTCGAGTTCGTCGGCGACCGACTGTACACCTCGTGGTACCGCGGCGGCGTGCGTGTCCACGACGTGAACGACCCCACCGACCCCCGCGAGTTGGCCCACTGGCGAGAGACGGAGACGACGCAGTTCTGGACCGCCCAACGCGGCCCCGACTGTGTCGTCGCCAGCAGTTGGCGCGACCCCTCCGCCGACGACCCCGAATCCGCGGCGGCCCTCTACACGTTCCCGGACCCCGCGGCCTCAGACGCCACTCCCACCCCCGAGACGGCCGGCGACGGGTCGGGACTTGGCCTGCTGGCAGGGGTCGTCGGTGTCGGCGCCGCGGCGGTGGCACGACGTTTGCGTCGGGAGTGACGCCTACAGCGCGTTTTCGATGGAGCCAGCGACCTGCCGGGCGCGCTCGGCGAGCGGTTCGGTCACTTCTCCGGCCGCAACCGCCTCGTCGAGTTCGTCGTCGTCGACGCGGCGCACCTCGCCGTCGGGATGTTTCACTACGTCGACGTGCAAATCGACGTACCGAACCGTTTCGGGGAAGACTTCGACCGGCGTACAGACGTTGACGTACGTTCCGCGGTGGTCGCCATCGGCGCCGCGATACACCGTCGCGTACCACCACCGCCCCTCGACGAACGTCGTCGTCGCCACGTCGCCGGCCTGCCGTTCGACGCCCAGAGCGTCGTAGGTCCCGCCGGCGCTCATCTCGCGTTCGACGGTAATCGACCCCTCATCGCTGTCGATGTCGGTCACTTCGCCGCGACCCAACACGATGGTCCGGCCGCTCGGCTTGCCGTGGCCGATGGCGATGGTATCTCCCTCGCGTGGGCCGAACTGTCGGGTCGTCACGCCGAAGGGGAACTCCCCCGAAGGCTCACAGACGGCTTCCGCGAAGTCGACCGCCGCGCTGGCGTCGTCTGCGCCGGCTTTGATGCGGTGATGTCCCGGCATCGTCGTCGCCACCGCCGACCGGCGGTCGTCGAGAGCGAAGCGACACTCTCGACCGAACCACACCCACGCGCTGTCCCGCGGTGCGACGATGCGCCCCGGTTCCTCGCCGTCGTAGTTGGCAACCGCTTCCATCATCGCCTCGGCGCGCTCGCTCGCCCGCTCCAACGCCTCGCCCATCGCCTCAAGTGAGGCGTCGTCGGCGACCCGGGACCACCGCGGCGTCCATCCCTCCGGCGGGTCGACCGGAAGCAGGTCGGCCATCCGTGCCGTCTCGCTCAGCGACCCGCCGCTTCCGCGCCGTAACTCGACGAGGCCCCCCGGTACCCGAAGGTCCGTCGCGAGCGACGGCCGCGAATCGGTCCACGGCGGTTCCGCACGCGCCACCTGCAGACGGTAACTGTCGCCCTCCTCGACGTAGCCGTCGGTTCGGTCGTACGGGAGGAACCCCTCCGTTTCGCCCAACTCGACGACCGCACCGGAGCCGAGCGTCTCCGTGACGACGCCCCGGAAGACGGCGCCTTTCGGCGCCGGGTCGTCGAATGCGAAGGCGTCACGCCCGACGCCGAGCAACCGCTCTCGGAGTGCTGCGACAGCGTCGCCGTCACCGCTGACCCCGACGCCCTGTCTGTCGTCGGTCGTTCGGACCGTGGCGTCGGCGGGGTCGGTCTCGAACTCCGCATCGAAGCGCTCGCGGATGGGTGGAGAGGCCTGTACGACCGACCACTCCCCGCGGAGCAGTTCGGTCAGCGCGGTGGTGTAGATGCCCCGAACTCGGACTCTCATAGGTCGTCGCGGTCAGCGGCGAACCGCACTCGGTCGTGGACCGTCGGCCCGAGTGATAACTCGACGACTTGGTCGCTCAACACGCGGCCGTCCTCGATGGGGGCGCCCCAGCCGTCGAACTTCACGTACCCACGGAGTGCGGCGGCGTGAGTGTAGCAGTCGACGTACTCCAATTCGTGTTCGGGAAACTCGGCAGTCGAGTGGGCTTGGTCCATATCCGAGTAAACGGTGTCGAGACCCTCGAAGAACGCCTCGAGCGCCGCGGCCTCCTCTGCGGTCGCCTCGACGACTGCCTCGGAGACCTCGCGGATATCGTCGGCGGAGAGACCGAACTCCCGAAGCGCCTGCTGTGTCCGCTGGTCGAAGTGCATACCCCGGCTTCGAGGGCGGGGACTGAAAGCGTCCCGGCTTTTCTTCGGCGCCGCCGGAGAGCCAAAACGTTAGGAGCGCTCCCCGAGTGGACGAGGTATGAACGACCCGGTCGAGGAGCGCGCGGACGACTCGCGTGACCTCTACGACATCGCGTCGTGGGAGCCGCGGACCCAACTGGACCAGCTGGCGATACTGGCCTACCGTGGCGCGATTCAGACGGCTCGGGCCTCGCTCGTCGGACTCGGCCTGCTCGTCTTGGTGCTCATCCTAGGCGGCGGCGCCGGCGCGCTCATCATCGACAACCCCTTCATCCTCGGGTTAATCGGGCTTTCGGTCATCCCGGCCGGCCTGCTCGCGCTGTACGTCTACCGCACCGACATCACGACCGACGAACCGGCGACGCTTTTGGCGGCGACGTTCGTCCTCTCGATTCTGTTCGCCGGCTTCGCCGCCTTCGTCAACACCGCTTTGAGTTTCATTCAGGTGCTCCCGCTCGTCGGGTTCGTCCTGTTTTACTTCCTCGTCGTCGGCCCCATCGAGGAGACAGTGAAACTGCTCGCAGTCCGACTGTACGCCTACAGGGACGACCGCTTCGACTCGGTCATCGATGGCGCGGTGTACGGCGCCGTCGCCGGCCTCGGCTTCGCCACCATCGAGAACGTCCTCTACATCACTCAGAACATCGAGACGCCGGCGATGATACTCGCCCAGAGTGGGAGCAACTTCGCGAGTCAGTTCTTCGAAACCATCGACGCCGGCGGACAGATTACGGCCGTTCGCGGCCTCGCTGGGCCGGGCCACGTCATCTACTCGGCGTTCGCGGGCTACTATCTCGGCCTCGCGAAGTTCAACCCCGACGACGCCGGCCCCATCGTCGTCAAGGGACTGCTCATCGCCGCGTTCATCCACGCGACGTACAACAGCCTCGTCGGCGTCGTCCCCGTCCTCGTCAGCCTCGTCGTCCCCGGCGTTCCCGTCCTCGTGTTGTTCCTCGGGTTCGTCGTCGTCTACGACGGTCTGTTCCTCTACATCCTCTATCGCAAACTCCAGCGCTACCGCGCGGCCTACTCGGACGTCCACATCGACGCCGACTCGCCGCGAGAACTCACCTCGGAACGCACCGAGTTCGACCCCGAGACGCGATGACCCGTCGACAGAGGTCGGGCCTGCTGTGGATTTAAGACGCCGCCGCCCGCCTACGTCGATATGGACTACGAACTCGCCATCGAGAACGCACCGGAATCGATTCCGGGCGGCACCGGCGTCCTTCTCATCCACCCCTCAACCGGCGAGACAGACCGCATCGACACCGACTTCCTGAAAACCGACACCGACCGACTGCTCGTCATCTCGACGCGGACGACGGCCCGGGAGGTCCAACAGAAACTGGAGTACTACGGCGTCGACGAGAAGAGCGCGGACATCCTCGACACGCTGTCGGTCGAGCGGGGCTACTCCCGGCGCTCCTCGGACCGCGTCCACTACGTCTCCTCGCCGGACGACCTCGCTGGCATCGTCGAGACGACACGGGAGTTCCTCGCCGAAAACGAGGGGAAACGGCGCATCAGCCTCGACTCCATCACCGAGATGGCGTACTACGCCGACGAGGAGCGCGCCCTCGAAGCCGTCGAGGAAATCCTCGAACTCCTCAAAGAACACGATGCAGTCGGGCTGTTCCACCTCTCCGAGGAGGTCCACGACGACGCCGACGTGGCCGCGTTCAAAGAGCTGTTCGACGGCATCGTCTACCTCGACGAAGACGGCACCGTCGAAGCCGAGTTCTAACCCGCCTACAGCACGTCCTCGGCGGCCTCGAGGGACCGCTTCTGCCCCTCGACGAGGTGCGTGAAGTCGGCACCGGCCACCATGTAGTCGAAGCCGAGCGACCCCAGAGCCTGAATCTGTTCGGGAGTCGTCCCGAGCGTTCCGACGGGGACGCCTGCCGACTCGCCGGCGTCGATGACCGTCTCGATAGCGCCGAGAAACGCCGGGTCGGTCCACTCCGCGAAGACGCCCAGCGACGCCGAGAGGTCCGCCGGCCCGACGAACAGGGCGTCGACGCCGTCGACTGCGGCGATGTCGGCGGCGTTGTCGACGGCCGTCTCGCTCTCTATCTGGACGATGACCGACACATCGCGGTGGTCCTCGCGGACGTAGGACTCGAAGTTTCGGCCGTAGTCGGCGGCGCGGGCGGCGGCGACGCCGCGGTCGCCTTCCGGCGGATACCGGGTCGCTCCGACGGCACTCCGTGCTTCGGCGGCGCTTTCGACCATCGGCACCAGCAGGCCATCGGGCCCCAAATCGAGCAGTCGCTTGATGCGGACGGGGTCGTTCCAAGGGGTGCGGACGACGCCGGCGGTGTCGTCGTCGGCGTCGATACCGCGCAGGCAGTCGGCGACGGTTTCCAGCCCCAGCGGCGTGTGTTCGGTGTCGACAACGACGAAATCGAACGCCTCGCCCGCGGCGATTTCCGCGACGGATGGGTCGGCCAGCGACACCCACGTTCCGACGGTTCCGTGTAGGTCGTCCATACGCCGACACCGATGCCGAGCGACAAAACCCTCCCGACCGACGAGTCTTCACCCAAACCGCAACCCCCTCAGTTCGACTGGAACCGATAGAATACCGCACATAGCGACCCGGAACGGCCCGCTAGCGCGCCTCCGTGAGAATCGTCGACTACATTCACCCCGGTCTACATCACGCCTGCCCGATAGCGGTCGGGGAGGAGACCGAGTACCTTCGAAACGAGCCACCAGCGGCGGGTGACGTAGGCGACGGACTTCTCCTTCGAGATCGCGCGGGCAATCTGGCCGGCGGCGGTTTCGGGCGAACACTCCCAGAAGCGCTCGGTTTCGGGCGACATCGGCGTGTCGACGAATCCGGGGCGAACGTCGGTGACGGTGATTTCGTCGCCGGCACGATACCGGAGTCCCTCCAGATACCGGGAGACGTAGGCCTTCGAGGCGCTGTAGGCCGGAAGCGTGGGACTGCCGATTTCGCCGGCCACCGAGGAGATACCGACGAGGTGACCGCCGTCGGTCGCCTCGAAGTGTTCCATCGCGGCGGTGGCGATGGCGGTGAAGCCACGGACGTTCACGTCGACGGTGTCGCGTTCGGGCTCCCACCCGAGGTCCGGGTTGTGTCGGCCGATGCCCGAGGAGACGACGACCAAATCGACGCCACCGAGGGAGTCGACGAGGTCGTCGAACCGCTCGCGGGCGTCGGGTTGCGTCACGTCGATTTCGGCGACGTGGGCGCCGCCGATGTCCTCACCGACTGCCCGGAGGCGGTCGGTCCGACGGGCCGCGAGCCCGAGGTCGTACTCCCGGGAGAGTTCCTTCGCCAGCGCCCGTCCGATACCGGAGGACGCGCCGACGATGATGGCGTTCGGCATACACGCCGGGCGTTGCGGCGCGGTGGCTTAAATGCCGGTGGAGCGCGACGGGATTACACGCTAAAATGGAGGCCGTCGTAGGCGAACTCGACGCCCTCGTAGCCGTCGGTCGATTCGAGGGCGCAGAAGTCGTCGTACGTGCGGCCGTAGAGGTGTTCGATTTCGGTCAGCACCGTCCGGTCGGCGCCGACTCGTTCGACTCGCGCCATGACCTCCTCGTGGGTGAGTTCCTCGCTCATGATGGCGTCGTCGACCTCGGTCAAAATCCGCGTTCCGTCGGGCGTCTCGGGGAAGTACCCACACTCGAAGACCGCGAGGTCGATGTCGTCGGGCAGCGCCCCTTCTTCGAGGTGTCGGGCGTCGTCGACAGCGAGTACGGCCGTCGTCTCGCCGCGTTCGATTACGAAGGCGGTCGCATCGAGGTCGCCGTCGCCCGACAGCGAGTACGGAACTGCCTCGATTCGGGCGTCGCCGACGGTCAGGGGGTCGTCGTCGAGAAAGTGAGTGTCGGCGAAGCCGATCTCCTCGACGAAGTGTCTGAGGCCGTCGTACAACTCACAGGTGCGCTCGTAGACGCGGCGGGTCGTCACCAGCGTCGGTCGGTCGCTTCGAGCCGTCTCGATGAGGCCGTGGTCGGGCTCTTCGAACATCCGCTCCATCGAGCGCGACTGGACGACACGGAGGCCGGCGGCGTGGTCGGGATGCCAGTGAGTGAGAAAGATGTACTCAAGGTCGTCGACGGTCTCGCGTTCGAGGTTCTCGTAGACGAATTCTGGGGCGTCGACCATCGCCGACAGCTCATCGACGTACAGCGAGTTGCCGTGTCGGGTGTGGGGAACGCCGACCTCGCGTGCACGTTCGCACACCCGACACCCGCAGGTCGGCGTCGGAATCGGGGAGTTGCCCCCGCTGCCGAGCACCGTGACCGAGAGCGTCATGGACGGTGGTGGGGCCGGTCGGTCAAAAAGCCGCCTGCCGACGTGAGCCACGCGAGACAAATACTTCGAGAGTCAACGGGATGGCGTGAGCCGTAGCGAACGCGCCCGACTGGCCGGCGTGGTGTTCGTCGTCCTCTTCACCCAGCTGTTGGTGTATCCTGGGGTCGACGAACTCGTCGCGGCGCTGGGCGGCGACACCACCATCGACGCCAGCACCGCGTTTCTCGCCGTCCAGTTGGTCGCGTTCGTGCTGTTTTCGGCGGTTTGGGGAGCGTTGTCCGACCGTGCCGGCCGACGAATCCCGTTCATCGTCGCGGGCGCACTCGGCGGCGCCGTCGCCTATCTCGCCCTGTTGGCCGTCGTCGTCACCGGAATCGGCGATTTCCGGACTGCACTCGCGCTCCGGTTCCTCGAGGGGTCGTTCACCATCGGCGCGTTCTCGCTGTCGATAACGATGCTGATGGATTTGGACGGCGGCCACGGCCGGAACATGGGTGCGGCGGGCATCGCCATCGGCGCGGGGGCGGCGCTGGGCGCACCGATTGGCGGACAGTTGTACAATTTCGGGCCGCTCGGCCCTATCGTCGTCTCGGCGGCCCTGCTGTTGGCCGTCGCGGTCGTGATGGCGACGGTTCCTGACCGCGCGCCGGCCGCCCGCGGCGGTCTCGGTCGCGTCCTCGACGGCGTCCGGGCGACGCCCGAGTTGCTCGTCCCCTACGCCTTCGGCTTCGCCGACCGCTTCACCGCCGGCTTCTTCGGACTGGTCGGGACGTTTTACTTCCGGCAGACGTTCGACCTCGACCCGGCGACGACGGGACTCGTCCTCGCGTGTTTCTTCGCACCCTTTGCGCTCCTGCAGTACCCCCTCGGCGTGCTGTCGGACCGCGTTGGCCGCGTCGTCCCCATCGTCGCGGGGTCGGTCGGATACGGTGCCGCCATCGTCGGCGTCGGCCTCGCGCCGACCATCGAACTCGCCGCCGCCGGGATGGTGCTGGTCGGCGTCCTCGGTGCGCTGGTCGCGCCCGCGACGATGGCGCTCGTCACCGACATGGCCGCCGCCGACGAACGCGGCGCAGCGATGGGCGGGTTCAACATCTTCGGCAGCCTCGGCTTTCTCGGCGGGATTCTCGGCGGCGGCACCGTCGCCTCGACGTACGGCTTCTTCGCGGCCTTCGCCGTCGCCGGCGCACTGGAGATGGGTATCGTCATCCTCGCGTTGCCGGTGTTGCTCCGGGTCGTGCCCGACCCGACGGCGACGTTCGGCAGTCCCGAGTGAAAACGGTCCCGTGACGCCCGGCGGTATCAAAACTACCATGCCGTCCCGCGTAGAGGGTACTGATATCCAGGTGTTCCGATGACCGAAAAAAGCGAATACACGGGGGAGTATCCCGACAAGACGCTGTATCTTCCCGGCCCGACCGAAGTGCGCGAGGACGTCATCGAGGCGATGTGCGAACCGATGTTCGGCCACCGCATGGACCGGATGACGGACCTCTATACGACCATCGTCGAGGACACCAAGGAGTTCCTCGACACCGAACAGGACGTGGTAATCCTGACGGCCTCCGGGACGGAGTTCTGGGAGGCGACGACGCTCAACCTCGTCGACGACCGGATGCTCGTCCCGACGAGCGGGGCGTTCAGCGAACGGCAGGCCAACGTCGCCGAGCGACTCGGCAAGGAGGTCGACCGCATCGAGTACGAGTGGGGGAATGCGGTCAAACCCGACGACATCCGCGCCACACTCGAGGAGAGCGACGAGGGCTACGACGCTGTCGGCGTCGTGATGAACGAAACGTCGACCGGCGTCAGGAACCCCGTCGAGGAAATCGGCGACCTGCTGGGCGACTATCCGGACACCTACTTCGTCGTCGACGCCATCTCCTGTCTCGGCGGCGACTTCATCGACATCGAGGGCCACAACATCGACGCCATCTTCACGTCGACCCAGAAGGCCTTCGCCATGCCGCCGGGGTTGGCGGTCTGTACCGTCAGCGAGGACGCCTACGAGCGTGAGGTCGGCAAGGAGTCGGCCTCGTGGTACGGCGGCTTCCAGCGGACGCTGGATTACTACGACCGGAAGGGACAGACCCACTCGACGCCGGCGATTCCGCTCATGCTCGCCTACCGCAAGCAGATGAAACACATGCTCGAGGAGGGACACGACGCCCGCGACCAGCGACACCACGAGATGGCCGAGTACACTCGCGAGTGGGCCGAAGAGCACTTCGGGCTGTTCGCCGAGGAGGGCTACGAGTCCCAGACGGTGACCTGCGTCGAGAACACCCGCGGCATCGACGTGGCCGAAACCGTCGAGGCCGTCTCCGAGGAGTACGACATGGCGTTCTCCAGCGGCTACGGGTCGATTGGCGAGGAGTCGTTCCGCATCGGTCACATGGGCGAACACACCGTCGAGAGCATCGAGGAGTTGACCGACGCCATCGAGGACGTCGCCGGACTGTAGCCGCTGGGGCCGAGAGCGGACACCGCGATTTTTGACGGCGGGTTTCCAACCCCTCGGTAATGGACGAGCCGCAGGACAACCCCTACGTTCGGGACCCACCGCTCGATTTCGAGTCGGTCGAGGAACTCGACGACAGCGAGGCCTACGAGCAGGCCGAACTGCTCCGGGAGGCGATTCGATACCACGACCGACGCTACTACCAGCGGGCCGACCCGGTCATCTCCGACCGCGCCTACGACCGGCTGTTCGAACGCCTCGAAGCCCTCGAAGACGCCTTCGACCTCCCGATGGAGACGAGTCCGACACAGCGGGTCGGCGGCGAACCGCTGGATGAACTCGAAACCGTCGACCACGTCGTCACGATGCTTTCTATCGATTCTTCCGTCGAGGAGGCCGACCTCCGGGAGTTCGACGAACGGGTCCACGACCGGTTGACCGAATCCGACTGGGAGGGGTCAATCGAGTACCTCTGTGAGCCGAAGTTCGACGGCCTCTCCGTCGAGTTGCTTTACGAGGACGGCGAGTTGACGCGGGCGGCGACCCGCGGCGACGGCGAGCGCGGCGACGACGTAACCGAGAACGTCCGGACCATCCGGTCGGTGCCGCTGGAACTCGACGGCGACTACCCCGACTTTCTGGCCGTCCGCGGCGAGGTGTTCATGCCGAAAGAAGCGTTTCAGGCGTACAACCGCGAGCGAATCGAGCGCGGCGATGACCCCTTCGCGAACCCCCGAAACGCCGCTGCAGGGACGCTTCGGCAACTCGACCCCTCGGTGACCGCCGAGCGGCCGCTGGATTGCTTCGTCTTCGACGTACTCGACGACGGCGGCTACGGCTTCGAGAGTCGTCTCGAAGAGCACGAAACCGTCGATTCGTGGGGGTTTCACGTCGACGACCACACCCGACTGGTCGAGGACATCGACGGTGCGGTCGCGTTCCGCGATGAGATGCTCGAAGCCCGCGACGACCTCGACTACGAAATCGACGGGACAGTCATCAAACTCGACGACAAGGCGGCCTGTGACGTGTTGGGTGCGACCTCTCGCGCCCCGCGGTGGGCCTACGCCTACAAGTTCCCCGCACGCACCGAGGAGACGACCGTCCGCGACATCGTCGTGCAGGTCGGCCGTACCGGCCGTCTCACGCCGGTTGCGCTGTTAGACCCCGTCGAGGTGGGTGGCGTCGAGGTCTCGCGGGCGACACTGCACAACCCCGAGCAAATCGCGGAACTCGGCGTGGGATTGGGCGACCGAGTGCGACTCAAACGCGCTGGGGACGTGATTCCCTACATCGAGGAAGTCGTCGAGAACGAACGGGAACACCACTTCGAGTTTCCCGAGCGGTGTCCGGTCTGTGACAGCGCCGTCGAACGGGAGGGGCCGATGGCGTTCTGTACCGGCGGCGTCGCCTGCCCCGCCCAACTGCGTCGAGCGGTCGAGCACTACGCCTCGCGTGTCGGCCTCGACATCGAGGGGTTGGGCGAGAAGGCGGTGAACCAGTTGGTCGACGAGGGACTGCTCGAACGGCTGCCGGACCTCTACGAGCTGACCGTCGAGGAGTTAGCCGAACTCGAAGGGTGGGGAGAGACGAGCGCCGAGAACCTCATCGAGGAGTTGGAAGCCAGCACGGAGCCGCCGCTTTCGGACTTCCTGTCGGCGCTGGGCATTCCCGAGGTCGGGCCGACGACGGCGGGCGACATCGCCCGACAGTTCGGGACGCTCGACGCCGTGATGGACGCCTCCGCCGAGGAGTTACGGGCGGTCGAGGGTATCGGCGAGACGGTCGCCGCCGAAATCGAGGAGTTCTTCGACAGCGAGCGGAACCGCGAGGTCATCTCGGACCTCCGTGCTCACGGCGTCGAACCGCAGGAGGCCGAGACCGCGGGCGACGCCCTCGAAGGATTGACGTTCGTCTTCACCGGCTCGCTTTCGGGGATGACTCGCGAGGAAGCCCAGGAGTTGGTGGAGCAAAACGGCGGGTCGGCGACCTCGAGTGTCTCGGGGAACACCGACTACCTCGTGGTGGGCGAGAATCCGGGACAGAGCAAGCGGGAGGATGCGGAGGCCAACGACGTAGAGACAATCGACCAAGAGAGGTTCGAGGCGCTGTTGGCCGACCGCGGCGTCGACGTGTAGCGAACAGGCGGGACGGTCGCGTCGACGGCCCGTGTCCCGCGCTCGCGGCGTCTGCCGCTCGCATCGAGGTGGTCCCACCACCTCGCTACCGCCCCGGCGGACCGCCGTCGGTCGTCAGGTCACACGGCTGGTGGCCGCGTTTCAGTATATGAACCCTCGGCCGGACGCGCCGGCTATAAGCCGCGGGGGACCGACGATTCGCCAATGGGAGTGTTCGACACCATCCGGCAGGTGCTGGGGTTGAGCGCGGAGGCCGACGCGGCCCGTGAGGCCGACCCCGAGGACCTGTTCGGGATGTCGACGGCGTATCTGACGATGGAGGCCGACCTCGATTTCGCGCCGACCGGCGACGCGGCGCTGTGTTTCTCGAACGTCGACAGCACGGCGTTTCAGCGGGCACGCGAGGAGGTCGAAGCCATCCTCGCGGCCGGCGAAGCCGAGACGGGGACGACCGCCGAGTTCGTCGAGGACGCCCACGGCTACCACTGGGTCGTCCTCCACGACACCGGGTTCGAGGACCTCGTAACGAGCATCCACTTCGCGGCCGATACCCTCGTCGAGGAGGGGTTCGGCTCGCGGTTGCTGGCGGCGCTTTTCGCCTTCGAGCGCGACGGACAGACCGCCTACTGGGTGTACTCCTTCCGCCGGGGGTCGTACTACCCGTTCGTTCCGACGGGCGGTCGCGAGCGCGACAACAAGGTCGAGTTCAAACTGGAGAGCGTCCTCGACGGCGAGTTGTCGGTCGAGGACGACACGACCTACTGGTATCCGATGTGGCCCGAGGGCGACGCCCACCCCTGGGGCTGAGGCTCGGTTTCTAATCCTTCGGATGGTTCGGACGTTCACCCCGATCCTTGCCCGGATTTTCACTTTCACTTGGCTGTTAACGAGGCTTTATGTACCGGGCGGACACAGGGACGGATATGGCAGCATCAGGCGAAGACCTCGAGGACCTCCCGGGCGTCGGGCCCGCAACCGCAGAGAAGCTTCAGGACAACGGCTTCGAATCGTATCAGAGCATCGCCGTCGCAAGCCCGGGCGAACTCTCAAACACCGCCGACGTGGGCGAATCGAACGCCAACGACATCATTCAGGCCGCACGCGAGGCCGCCGACATCGGCGGCTTCGAGACCGGCTCGGACGTACTGGAACGCCGGGAGCAAATCGGGAAACTCGAATGGCTCATCCCCGAAGTCGACGAGATGCTCGGCGGCGGCGTCGAGACCCAATCCATCACCGAAGTGTACGGCGAGTTCGGCGCCGGGAAATCCCAGGTGACCCACCAACTCGCGGTGAACGTCCAACTCCCCAAAGAGAAGGGGGGACTCCACGGCCGCTGTATCTTCGTCGACAGCGAGGACACGTTCCGGCCGGAGCGAATCGACGAGATGGTTCGCGGCCTGCCGGACGACGTTCTCGAAGCGACGATGGAAGACCGCGAAATCGAGGGCAGCATCGACGACGAGGAGACGATGGCGGAACTCATCCAGTCGTTCCTCGACAAGATTCACGTCGCGAAGGCGTTCAACTCCAACCACCAGATTCTGCTCGCCGAGAAGGCGAAGGAAATCGCAAGCGAGTACGAAGAGGACGAGTACCCGGTCCGTCTGCTGTGTGTCGACTCGCTGACGGCCCACTTCCGTGCGGAGTACGTCGGCCGCGGGGAGTTGGCCGACCGCCAGCAGAAACTCAACAAGCACCTCCACGACATCGACCGCGTCGGCAACCTCTATAACTCCGCGGTCGTCGTCACGAACCAGGTGCAGTCGAACCCCGACGCCTTCTTCGGTGACCCGACGAAGCCCATCGGTGGCAACATCCTCGGCCACAAGTCGACGTTCCGGATGTACCTCCGGAAGTCGAAGGGCAACAAACGCATCGTCAAACTGGTCGACGCGCCGAACCTCCCCGACGGCGAATCGGTGATGCGCGTCCAGGGCGAAGGGCTGAAGCCGGAGTGACGTAGCCCAACTGCCCGGTTCCTTTTTGCTAATCGCCCTCCCAGAGCGGCGTATGGAGAAAGCCACCATAGACGACCTCGACAACTGGATGGGACCGTCGGCAGTCAAGCGGCCGCTCGGGAAGGCTCTCGGCACCGAGCACATGAGCATGCGGTTTTACGAACTCGACCCCGGCGAGAGCACCGCCTTCGGCTATCACGCCCACGAGAACCAAGAGGAGGTGTTCTACGTCGTCGAGGGGGAGTTGACTTTCGAGACTGAGGACGGAGACGTGGCGGTGGCGGAAGGTGAGGTGATTCGGTTCGCTCCGGGAGAGTTCCAGCGGAGCAGAAACGAAACCGACGGCCGCGTCCGAACGCTCGGCATCGGCGCGCCGGCCGACGCCGGCGAGTTGACCCTGCTCCGGGAGTGTCCGGAGTGTGGCGAACGGACCGACCAAGAAATCGACTCGGTCGACGACGGCGCCGCCCTCGTGACGCTGTGTGTCGAGTGCGGCGCCGAGACTGGACGGTTTTCCTAAGACGAGGAAGCTAAACCGTCGGCGTTCATCCGGTCGGACATGAGCGACACGTTCGTCTACGACGACGACTGCGGCTTCTGTACGTGGTGGGCCGACTACTTCGCCGACAAGACGACGCTCGAGGTCGTCGGGTTCGCGGAACTCACCGACGCACAACTGGAGCGGCTCCCCGACGACTACGAGGACTGCTCGCATCTCCTCGCCGACGATGCGGTGTACTCCTGTGGTGCCGCCATCGAGCAGGCGCTGGCCCGGGCTGACGTTCCCCCCGGCTCTCGGGACGTTTTCGGTTTCCTCCGGCAGTTCGAGGACTACGAGCAGTTCCGCGAGCGACTCTACCACGAGGTTGCCGACCGGCGGGGGCTGTGGGGGCAGTTCCTCTCGAAGGAGCAACTCGAAGAGTAAAGAAGACACCTCCGCGAGCGGCCGACGTGCGCGAATCGGTGTCGGTGGACTTAGTACGAAGGCGCGGATACTCCGTGGGTATGAACGTTGCAGACGCGATGACGCCCCGGTCGGAGGTCGTGACTGTCGAAATCCCCGGTACCCGAGAGGACGTTCTGGAGTACCTCCAAGACCGCGGGTTCTCGTCGGTTCCGATTATCAAATCGACCGACGATGGCGAGGTGTTTCGGGGCCTCGTCACGCGGGAGTCGCTCATCGAACAGCCCGACGAGGACCAGTTGGCGCTTCTGGTTCGGGAAGTCCCGACCATCGGGTCGTCGGCGACGCTGACCGAGGTGGCCGAGTTGGTCGTCGACTCCGGTGAGCGCCGCGTCCCAGTCGTCGACGACGGCGAGTTGGTCGGTATCGTCACCGTCACGGACACCGTCCGGGCCATCGCCGAGGGCGAGGAGGACGGCGACACCACCGTTGGCGGCCTCGCGACCCGTGAAGTAAACACCGTCTACGAGGGAACGCCGCTGACGGTCGCAGAGCGGGAACTCTCCTACGCCGACGTGCCCTACGCCGTCGTGTTGGACGAGTCGGGCGCGCTCAGCGGGATGCTCACCGAGGTCGACGTCATCGAGGTCGCACGCGTCGTCCAAGGGGAGACCGACCCCGGCGACGCCGTCGCCAACCAGGACGACGAGTGGATGTGGGAGGGAATCAAGGCCGTTGGAAGCCGCGCGGTTCCGACGCTGAACGTCGAGATTCCCACCGACCCCGTCTCGGAGTTCATGACCGTCGACCTCGTGACCGTCTCCCGGTCGAAGACGGCCCGTGACGCTGCTCAACTGATGATTTCCAACGACATCGAGCAGATTCCGCTCGTCTCCGGCGACGAACTGGTCGGTGTGGTCCGGGACGTCGACCTCTTGGAGGCGCTCGTATGACCGAGTTGGACGACCTCGCGGAGTTGGCCAAGCGCCGTGGCTTCTTCTTCCCGTCGAACGAGGCCTACGGCGGCACGGCCGGTTTCTACACCTACGGGCCGGAGGGCGCGGCGCTGAAGCGCAACCTCGAGGACACCTGGCGCGACATCTTCGTCCGCGAGGAGGGTCACATGGAGTTGGAGGCACCGACCGTGATGCCCGAGGCTGTCTTCGAGGCCTCGGGACACCTCGACGGCTTCGACGACATGATAATCGAGTGTGTCGAGTGTGGGTCGACCCACCGCGCCGACCACCTCGTCGAGGACGCCGTCGAAGACATCGAGGACGCCGAGGCGTACGACCCCGAGGCGGTGGCCGAACTCATCGCCGACCACGGCATCGAGTGTCCCTCCTGTGGCGCGCCGCTGGCCGACACGGACGTCGAGGAGTTCAACCTCATGTTCGGCACGAACATCGGCCCCGGGTCGTCGTCGCCGGGGTATCTCCGACCCGAAACCGCACAGGGCATCTTCGTCGAGTTCCCCCGACTGAAGGAGTACGCCCGCAATCAGTTGCCGTTCGGCGTCGCCCAAATCGGCCGTGCCTACCGCAACGAGATTTCGCCGCGGCGGGCACTCGTCCGCGTTCGGGAGTTCACCCAAGCCGAGTTGGAGCACTTCATCGACCCCGAAACCGACGAGCCGCCGCTTGAGCGCGTCGCGGACGTCGAGGTGCCGCTGTACTCCGCGTCGGCACAGAACGCCGACGACGGCGGCGTCGAGGCCTACACCGTCGGCGAAGCCGTCGAGGAGGGCGTCATCGGCAGCGAGTGGGTCGCCTACTACCTCGGCCGGGCGATGGATTTCTACGAGCGAATCGGCATCGACATGGAGCGGTTCCGCTACCGCCAGCACCTCACGGGCGAGCGGGCACACTACGCCGCCGACTGCTGGGACGCCGAGACCGAGTTGGGCGGCAACTGGGTCGAGGTGACCGGCTTCGCCTACCGCTCGGACTACGACCTCTCGAAGCACGGCGAGTACTCCGGCGAGGAATTCACCCTGTTCCGGCAGTACGACGAACCGAAGACCGTAGAGCGGGCGACGGTCGACCCCGACATGAGCTATCTCGGCCCCGAGTTCGGCGGTGCGGCCGGTGACGTAGCCGACGCCCTGGCGGCGCTTGCTGGTCGGGACCGCTCGGCGTTCGACGGCGAGGAGGTCACTGTCGAGGTCGACGGCGAGTCCTACACCGTCCCCGTCGAGAAGACCGGCTTTTCTGTCGAAGAACAGACCGAGGCCGGCGAGCACATCACGCCGCACGTCGTCGAACCCTCCTTCGGCGTCGGCCGCCTCGTCTACAGCGTCCTCATCCATCGCCACGGCACCGACGAGGTCGACGGCGAACAGCGGGCGTTCCTCGATTTGCCCGCCGACATCGCGCCGACGACGGTCGCCGTCTTCCCGCTGATGACGAAGGACGGCCTCGACGACCGCGCCGAGGAGTTGGCCCACGAACTCCGCGAAAGTGGCTTCGAGGTCGCCTACGACGACACCGGCAACATCGGCCGTCGGTACCGCCGACAGGACGAGGTCGGCACCCCCTACTGCGTGACCGTCGACTACGAGACGCTGGAGGACGGCACGGTGACGGTTCGGGAACGGGACTCAACGGACCAGACCCGCGTCGCCGTCGAGGACCTGTCCGACGCGCTTCGGCGACTGGTCAGCGGTGCGACGCTCGCGGAACTGTAGCCCGGGACTGACCTACACCTTTTATTGACCACGGACCGACGACCGGGTATGACCGTCTACGAGTCGGACTTGCCGGGCGTCGGCAAGAAGTTCGAAATCGAAATCGACGACGACGAACAGCTCGTTGTCGTCACCCACAACACCGGCAAGCGGGAGGTGTTCCGCCGACGAGGCGAGGAGGACTCCGAGAAACTGTTCGAACTCTCGGACCGACTGGCCAGACAGGTGGGGACGATTCTGGAGGGCGCGTACTTCCAGCCGGTCGCCACCGAGACGACCGAGACGATGCTCGACGAGGACACGCTGTTCGAGTGGGTCGCCGTCGCCGAGGGGTCGGAGTTGGTCGACAAGACGCTAGCGGAAGTCGACTTCCGGGAGACGACCGGCACGTCCGTCGTCGCAATCCAGCGCGACGACGAGACAGAATCCAACCCCAATGCGGACACCACCATCCGGGCAGGGGATACGCTGGTCATCATCGGCGCCCGCGACGCCTGTGACCGCGTCGAGCGACTGGCCGCCGGGACTGACACGGCCGGCGAGGATGCCGCGGCGGCGGCCGACGAATCCGGCGACGACGCAGACACGGACGCCTGACGATGGCGGCGCTGTTGTTCGAGGCGGGTGTGATGTTTAGCGTTCTCGCCGTCGCCGGGGCGGTCGCACACCGCATCGACCTGTCGGTCATCCCGTTTTACGTCGTCTCCGGGGTGCTCGTCAGTCCGTACGTCTTCGGGGCGCTCGGCCTGCCCGCCCTACAGGACCAGGAGTTCATCACGCTGTTGGCGGAGTTCGGTATCGTCTTCCTTCTGTTCTTTCTCGGCCTAGAATTCAGCCTCGACCGACTGCTCGAATCGAAGGAGAACATCGGGAAAGCCGGCGCGCTGGACCTCGCGGTCAATCTCCCCATCGGCGTTGCCATCGGTCTCGCCTTGGGATGGTCGGTTCTGGAGGCGTTCGTCCTCGGCGGCATCGTCTACATCTCCTCGTCGGCGGTCATCACGAAATCGCTCATCGATTTGGGGTGGATCGCAAACGACGAGGCCCAACCGATGCTCGGGACGCTCGTCTTCGAGGACCTGTTCATCGCCTTCTACCTCGCCGTGCTGTCTGCGGTGATACTCGGCGGTGGGACGTTCATCGAGGTGCTCCAGCAGGTCGCAATCGCGATGGGCTTTCTGGCCGTCCTCGTGGGCGCGGTCTACTTCGGGTCGGCGTACTTCGAGGCGTTTCTCGACGTCGATTCCCAGGAGATGTTCGTCATCCGGGCCGTCGCCATCACCGTCCTCGTCGCCGGCGGCGCGCTCGCCCTCGGCGTCAGCGAGGCCGTCGCTGCCTTCTTCATCGGCATGGGCTTTTCGGGGACCGACCACCTTCACGACCTCGAACGGCGACTCATCCCGCTCAGGGACGTGTTCGCGGCCGTCTTCTTCTTCTGGATAGGGCTCAACACCGACCCGACCGTCTTCGGGAGCGTGGCGATTGCCGGCCTCCTCGCCGTGTTAGTCGTCGCGACGACGCCGACGAAACTCCTGACGGGCTTTCTCAGCGGCCGTATCTACGGTCTCGACGACCGCCGTAGCGTCCGAGTCGGCTGTGGGATGGTCACTCGGGGGGAGTTCTCGCTCATCATCGCGGCGCTGGCGGCCGGCTCCGGCGGTTCGGTCGTGTTAACCGAGACGATTCCCTCGGTGGCGGTCGGCTACGTCCTCGTGATGAGTATCCTCGGGACGCTGTTCATGCAGTACGCTGGGCTGTTCGAGCGGTTGGTCGTCAGCGAAAAGCCGGCCTCCTCCGGCGCGGACTAACCGCTCGGGCGGCGGCGTATCGTCGGAACGAAACATCCGGCGCGGGCGCGCCGAGTCGAAAATTCAGTCGATGTGGCCTTCGCGACGCAGTTGGGCGGCGTCTTGCCCGTCGTAGCGCCATTCGACGTCCGCCTTCTCGTCTTGGAACGACCACGGCTCGATGAGAACCACGTCGTCCTTGTTGACCCACGTCCGGAAGCGCATGCGACCGGGAATCCGGCCCATTCGCTCCTTGCCGTCGTTACACCGGAGGCGCACGCGGCGGCCACCCAGCATCTCGGTTACGACGGCGAACATCTCGTCTTCCCCCGGCATCCGGAGGTTCTTACGTTGTGTCTCTTCTGTCACAATATAAATAGACTCTCTGAACGTTTAAACCGTCGGATTTTTCGTGGTACGGCGTCGCAACGCACGCCCCCGGCCGGCGGTCGGTTTACTTTCACCGCGCTGGCCGAACCCTTATCCGCCGAAACGACGAACTCCGGGGTAGATGGCGACAGCGACGGACGGCCCGGAGTACATCGAGGGGCCGATGCTGGAAGACGGCCTCCTCGAGAAGCGCCGCTACCAGCTCCGGCTGGCCGACACCGCGACACGCGACCACACCCTCGTCTGTCTGCCGACGGGACTCGGCAAGACGGCCGTGAGCCTGCTCGTCACCGCCGAGCGGCTGGCCGATCACGGCGGTAAGTCCCTGTTGCTCGCGCCGACGAAGCCGCTCGTCCAACAGCACGCCGACTTCTACCGGGAGGCGCTGGCCGTCGACGACGAGGAAATCGTCGTCTTCACCGGCGACGTACGGCCCGACGACCGCGCCGAGTTGTGGGAGTCGGCGAAGGTCGTCTGTGCGACCCCGCAGGTCGTCGAGAACGACCTCGTCGGCAACCGCGTCTCGCTGGCCAACGTGACACACATCACCTTCGACGAGTGTCACCGCGCGACCGGCGGCTACGCCTACAACTACATCGCCGAGCGCTACCACGAGGACGCCGAGGACCCGCTGGTGACCGGCATGAGCGCCTCGCCGGGCGGCGACAAGGAGGAAATCCTCACCGTCTGTGACAACCTCGGACTGCGGGAGGTGGCGGTGATGACCGAAGACGACGCCGACGTGGCCGAACACACCCACGACACCAGCGTCGAGTGGGAGCGCGTCGAACTCCCCGAGACGGTCATCGAGATTCGGGACGCACTCAACGAGGTGATTTCCGAACGGCTGGAGAAACTCAAGCAACTGGGCGTCACCAACTCGACGGACCCGAGTATGTCCCAGACGCAGTTGAACGCCATCCGGGCGAAACTGCAGGACCTCATCCACAACGACGACGGTGACGGCTACAAAGGGATGTCCGCCCACGCCGAGATAATGAAACTCCGACGGGCCGTCGAGTTGGTCGAAACCCAGAGCGTCGAATCGTTGCGCCGGTACTTCGAGCGCCAGCGGGACGCCGCCCGCTCCTCTGGAGCCTCGAAGGCGAGCCAGCGGTTCGTGAGCGAACCCAAGGTCAAAAACGCGATGCGGAAAGCCGAGGCCTTCGAGGACCTCCATCCGAAGTTCCGGCGGACGCGCATCCTCCTGGCCCAGACGCTGGGCATCGAGGACGGCGAACGCGTCATCGTGTTCACCGAATCTAGGGACACCGCCGAGACGCTGACGGAGTTCCTCGGCGAGCACTTCACCACCGAACGGTTCGTCGGGCAGGGCGACAAGGAGGGCTCCGACGGGATGACCCAGAAAGAACAGAAGGAGACCCTCGACGCCTTCCGGAACGGCGAGTTCGAGGTGCTCGTCTCCACCAGCGTCGCCGAGGAGGGACTGGACGTTCCCGACGTGGACCTCGTGTTGTTCTACGAACCCGTCCCGAAGGGTATCCGCTCCATCCAGCGGAAGGGCCGCACCGGCCGCGCCAGCGATGGCCGTGTGGTCGTCCTTCTCGCCGAGGACACCCGCGACGAGGCGTTCTTCTGGATTTCCCGCAACGAGGAGAAGAAGATGGAGGAGGAACTCCGGAAACTGAAGAACATGGAGGGCGAAATCGAGTCCGAAATCGCCCAACAGACCGGGTTGGCGGAGTTCGAGGACGCGGCAGGCGAAGGGGAGAACAACGATGGCGAGGACGGCGGGACGGAAGCCGACGCCGAAACCGCCGACCCAACCGACGACGGGGACGGACAGGCCGGCCTCACCGACTTCGCCGGCGAGGTAGCCGACAGCGAAGAAGACGGCGAGGACGAAGACGACACCGAACCGGAGGGGACCGTCGCAACGGCCGAACCGGACGGTGAGACGGTCGAAATCGTCGCCGACCAGCGCGAACTCGACTCCCACATCGCCCGGGACCTCTCGACGCGGGACGGTATCGAGACGCGACTGGAGACGCTCGAAGTCGGCGACTACGTCCTTTCCGACCGCGTGGTCGTCGAGCGCAAATCCGTCGAGGACTTCCTCGATACGCTCGTCGGCGGCGACCGCTCGATGTTCGAGCAGGTCGGCGCGGCCGCCCGCTACTACGCCCGACCGGTCGTCATCATCGAGGGCGACCGACTGTACGAGGCCCGCAACGTCCACCCGAACGCGATTCGGGGGGCGCTCGCGTCGCTGGCGGTCGACTTCGGCGCGAGCGTGATGCAGACCACAGACGAAGAAGAGACCGCAGACTTACTGGAGGTCATCGCCACGCGCGAACAGGAGACCGACGACCGCACCGTCTCGGTCCACGGCGAGAAGGGCGGCAAGACGCTGACCGAACAGCAGGAGTACGTCGTCGGCTCTATCGCGGAGGTCGGACCCATCACCGCTCGGGCGCTGTTGGAACACTTCGGTAGCGTCGAGGGTGTGATGACCGCCGAGGAGGACGACCTGCTCGAAGTCGAGGGTGTCGGCGCGGTGACCGCCGAGCGGATTCGGGAAGTGACCGGCACGGCGTACGCCGACAGCCGCGAGGAATGAATCAGTCGGCCGTCACGGCGCAGTTGTTCGGCCCGAGTTCCAACTCGAAGGCGTCGTCGTCCGCGACGGTCTCGCGGCCGAGATTCGCCGCGATGATGCGCTCGAAGTTCGCTGGCGGGGCTCCCATCGAACCCAGTACCCGCTCGACGAACGTCTCGCGTGACTCCGAGAAAACGGAGAGGCGCTCCCGAAGGTCGCCGAGTCGTGCGGTGTAGGTGCTGTCGTCGGCCGGCTCTGTCCCGGGTGGGACGTGACCCGGCGCGACGACCGTCTCGTCGGACAACGGCGCGAGGCGTTCGGTGAGCGTCTCGTGGAGCGTTCGGGCGAACTCGGGGGCGGACTCGTCGCCCTTCTGGAGGTCGGGGCGGGGGGCGCCGTCGAGGAAGAGTGAGTCTCCCGACAACAGCAGGTCGTCGACGAGCAGCGACACCGCGCCCGTGGTGTGGCCGGGCGTCGAGCGCACCTCGACGGTGTGGTTGCCGAGGTCAATCCGGTCGCCGTCGGCAACCGTCTCGACCTCGTAGGTGACGCCGCGGTCGGCCGCCGTCTCCGAGAGGTGTGCCGTTGCCCCCGTCGCCCCGGCGACGTGTCGGAGGCCGCTGATGTGGTCTGCGTGGACGTGCGTATCGAGGACGCCTTCGACCGAGGCGCCCTCGGCTTCCGCATCGGCGGCGTAGCGGTCGGCGAACACCCGCAGCGGGTCGACGACGAACGCCTCCTCGCCGGAGACGACGAGGTAGCCGAGACAACCGCTTGCGGGTCGGTGGTACTGATACACCGTCGCCGCCGTCGCGTCGCCGGCAATTCGCTGTCGGCGGTACACCCGTGCCCAGCCGTGCATGCCGCCGGCGAGATTGACCGCGTCGACGCCGGCGTCAGTCAGCATGTCCGCAACCTCGGCGCTGGCCTCCCCGCGGGGGCAGACGACGACGTAGGACTCCTCGAGGTCGACTAACTCCTCGATTCCGCCGGTCGCCTGGGCGCTGAGGAACTTCATGTACGGGACGTTCATCGATTCGATGCTCGGTCCCTCGATTCGCCACTCGTCGACCTCCTCTCGGTTCCGCACGTCGAGGAGGACGACCCGTCGTCGGGACTCGATGCGGTCGGCGAGGGCCTCCGGAGCGATTTCACTCGCGGTGTCGGACATGCCTCACTCTACGTGTTTCGGGGGCATAAACCGACCCGCCGGCACGCCGAGGAGTTATTTGTGCGTGGGACACCCACACACTGCATGGACAGTTCCGAGTTCATCGACCGGGTCCGGGCGGACAACGAGACGGCGCTGGACCGCCTCGGCTCCGAGAAGGCACTCGTCGCGACGACGCGGGCCGCACTGGACCGCGAGACGGTGCTCGAAACCGCCGCCGAAGCGGAGGCCCGCGCCGCGGCGACGTTCGAGACGTGGGCCGACGACGAAGCGGACGACGAGGCCCGGGCGGCGTTCGCCGAGGCGGCCGACCGCGAGCGCGACCACTCCGAGCGAGTGTCCGCGCTTGGCGAGGTGGGCGCTGTGAACCCGTCCCCCGACGACCTCCACGAGCACCTCCGGGGACTCGACGATACCGTCGCCCGCGTCGGTGCGGGACTGGTCGCTCGACCGCTTGTGGCCTCCCGAAGCCTCCTGCAGGTCATCAACTTCTTCGTCAACGAAGGTGACAACGCCGCCGCCGAGACGTTCCGTGACCTCCGGGCCGAAACCGACGAACAGGTCGAGACCGGCGCGGCGCTGTTGGACGCGGTGTGTGAAAGCGACGACGACCGGAAGCGCGCCGCGGTGGCCGCCGGCGAGGCCATCGACGCCGCTTACGCCGAGTATGCCGACAGTCTCGATTCGCTGGGCATCGACCCCAAGCCCGTCTGTTGAGTCCCACATGCTGGTCCGATTATCGGTGGCTGTACTCGCCCGTGGTTTGAAGGCCGCTCTCGTCCGATATCGACCATGTCCCTCCAATCGAATCGCCGAACGTGGGGTCGCTCTACCCGCCCGGTCGCGGCCGAACTCGCCGCCGTCATCGTAGCGCTCGTAGCGTTATCGGTCTGGCAGTACGTCGCGCGGGAGTTCCTCATCCCGGCTGTCGGATTCGCCCCCGGCGGCCCCGGATTTGAGGCCGTCGACAGCCTCCTCATCGCGGGCGGTATCACCGGGGGACTGCTCCTCGTCGGCGTCGTCGCGGTGGTCGTCGTCTACACGAGGGTCAGGAACGTGGCCGTCGGCATCGCCCTCCCGTCGACCGATAGCGTGCTGACCGTCGTCGCCGCGGTGCTGGCCCCGGTTGCCCTCGTCACCGCGACGAAGCTAGTCGGCACTCTCACAGGGACCACATACAGTGCGCTTCTCTTGCGGAGTTACGGACCCGCGGCGACGGTCGAGCATTTCGTCTCGATGACGATTCTGACGCTGTTCGTCGGCGTTCCGACGCTCGTTCTCGTCTGTCAGGTGCTGGTCCAGGGGAGCGTTCGCCGCGTCGTCGACGGCGACACCGCCGTCGCGCTCACGACGCTGGTCGGTGGGTTCCTCCTCGTCGACGCCTCCGGTGGCCTCGATGTACTCCCGGAGTTCGGGCGAACCGTCGGTGCCGGACTGTTCGTCGCCGCCATCGCCGTGGCGCTGTACGGAACCGAGCGTTTCGAGCGTTCGTGGGTTCGATACCTGTCGGTCCTCCCGGTCGCGATACTCCTCGGAGGGACGGTCGTCGCCGGCACCGCGGCCGTCGAAACGGTTCCCGCAGTGCTGTTCGTCGGCGTGAAACTCGCCGTCATCGGCGTCGCGGCCTCCACCTACGACCGAACGGACTCACTGCTGGTTCCGGCGGTGGTCTACGCGAGTTTCCTCGCGAGCAGCGAAGCGGTCGTCTACGTCTTCGAAATCGGCGTTCAGAGCTAGGGAGTCAGAGCAGTCGGAGTTCTCGAAGCGTCTCGGTCGCCTCGCGGGCGGCGGCAAAGAGGTCGCGTTTCCGACCCACGTCTCGGGTTTCCTCGGCCCGTCGGGTCAGGTTGGTTATCTCGCGGACGAGCGCCGCCTCCGCCTCCCCGAGGTCGCCACCCTCCGATTCGGTTTCCGAGCGCTCGCGGCGGGCCGGCGGGTCGACGCGGGCGGGCCGTCGGTCGCGAGCGGGTGCCGGGCGCGTCTCCTCGGTCGCCTGTGTTTCCGTGGGCTGTCGCGTTTCGGTGGGCCGGTCGTCGTCCGGTTCCTGTTCCGGTGTATCGGCCGTCTCCGTTCGCTCGACGCCGGCGTCCACCTCGCCCTCGGCACTCGCAGTGTCGTCGGCCTCCGTCTCCTCGTCGGTGGCCGCCTGAGCGTCGGCCGACTCGGCCGCCGCGGGCGCCTCGCCGTCGGCGCCCGCCTCGTCGGCGAACTCGCCGTCCTCGGTGACCTCACGCTGGCAGGTCGGACAGAACTCCTTGCCGTCGTAGCGGAACACCGGAGAGTGACACTCCGGGCAGTGGCGGTTCGTCATCGTCGCGCCCTGCAACAGGAGTTCGCTCATCCGCTCTGAGGCCTCCCGCTTCTGTTTGTCGCGCTCGAACTGCTCGCGCAGTTTCTCGCGCTCGGCTTCGCGGTCGAAGTCGCTCATACCCGGACACACGCGACTGCACCGGAAAAGAACTGCGCTAGGACTCGTGGTCGTGGAGCCGCCGCATCCGCTCTGGGAGGTCGACACCCTCCCGTCGGAAGCGCCGAACCCGAAGCCGGAAGACGACCCATCCCAGACAGAGCCACCCGAAGACGACCGCTCCTATCCACGGGAGTTCGGTGAGCAGCGCGACCCACAACACCACCGCCGAGAGGACGCTGCCGACGGCCGTCACCCGGAGCAACGGCAACGGAAGCCGGTACAGCGAGTACTCGTAGCGTTGGGGGAACAGTTTCGGGAGATTCCACAGCGCCAGCCCGCCGACGAAGACGGCAAACAGAATGGCGAGCGACAGCGAAATCGAGAGGACGACCGGCGACGGGGTGACCGGGACCAGGAGAATCGGCGGCACGCCGAGCAGCAGCACCGACCGGTGTGGGGTGTCGAATCGGTCGCCGAGCGTCGCGAATGCCTCGGGAATCACGTCGTCGCGGGCCGCACGCATGATGGTTCGGGAGTAACTGGCGAAGGTGGTGTTGACGGAGGTGAGCGACCCCAACAGCGCGGCGGCGACGACCAAGCCGACGAGTGGCGCCGGGAGGAACCGACCGGCGACGGCGGCGACAGCGGCGTCGAGTTGGTCGACCCCGCGCCAGCCGGCGACGCCGACGAAGACGGCCAACAGCGCGACCATGAGCGTCAGTCCGATGGCCGCCGAGAGCACGAGAACCCGCGGGATGTTCTCCGCCGGGTTCTCGATTTCCTCGCCGATTTCGATGACCATGCTGAACCCCCGTAGCGGGAAGTGCAGCGAGACGACGGCGACGACGAACGGGCCGAATCCGTTCGGAAACGGCGGCGTGAAGTTGCCAGCGTCGACGTAGAACGCGCCGGGGACCACGAACGCGAGGATGCCGGCGACGAGGACGGCGACCATCGCCATCTGGAGCCACGCGACAACCCGGATGCCGACGACGTTGATGACGAGAAAGACGAGCAGGATGGCGTACATCAGCCCCTCCTGTGGAATCTGGAAGAAGTAGCCGACGTACTCGGCGAAGCCGTTGGCGGTGAACAACAGCCCTGCCCACACGCCGGGGACGACCATCCACGGCGTCGCAAATCCCCAAAACGGTGTGACGAGCCGTGAGCCGTACACGTACGTGCCGCCGGCGACCGGAATCGCACCGCCCAACTGGAGAATCGTCAGTAGGCTAAAAACGAGTGGAATGCCGGCCAGAAGCATCGCGAAGACGACGCTGGGACCGGTATCGGCTGCCAGCGGCGCCGCGAGGACGAAGATGGCGATGCCGATGACGTTGCCAACCACGAGCCCCGTCGCGCCGAGGAGCCCGACTCGCTGGTCGATGACTCCGTGCTCGGTAGACATTGACAGCCGAGAACATCGCGGCGATGGGGTAACCGTACCGCCTCCATACGCCGGTCGTTTATGCTAGCGCATCACTCCTCGTAGAAATCACGGGCCGAGAGGGATTTGAACCCCCGGCCATCTGGTTAAAAGCCAGATGCTCTGCCGGACTGAGCTATCGGCCCTCACGACCGACTTGCCGCGGTTCGCGGTAAATCCTTTCGATTATAGATACTCCTCGAGGGCCTCGGCGACGATGTCGCCGGGGTCGACCTCTTCGAGAGCGGCGTGGCGGCGGAGTTCCCGGTAGGTGTCCGGCGGGATGGACACCGACAACACTCCGAGGTCGATGCCCTCGGCGGCCAGGGCGTCCTCGACCGTGGCACCCCCGTTGACGCGGGAGGCGATGGCGCGGACCTCCCGGACGGTGAGGTCGTGGTCGAGCGCCGCCCACGCCAACAGGAACCGCGACTCCCCGGAGACACGGGCGATGTGTTTGGCGGCAGTGGGGGCGATTTCGCCCAGGGCGACGTGGCGGCGGATGGAGCGCGGCAGGTCGTGGACCCGGGCCCACTTGCGGATAAACGAGATGGTCGCCTCGCCGTCGGCTTCCTCGGCGGCGGCCTTGTACGAGCCGGTGCCGCGGACGAGAGCCGCACAGGCGGCCGCTCCCCGAAGCATGTAGACGTTGTCCTCGCTGCCGACGGTGTTGGTGGCGAACCGTCGGACGGTGTCTGCGGCCTCCGCGAGGCTTTCGGGGTCGTTGGGGTCGAACTGGACGGCGCTCTCGCCGGCGACGCGTGGGTCACGGCGGATGACCGGCTCGCCGACCGGCGACTCGCGGTCGGCCGGTGGGCCTCCGTCCGGGTCTCGATTCATTGCCCTGCGGTACGGCGACCGGGATGAAAAACGTCTCGGCGCTGTGTAGCACCCCTGCCAGCGCGATGCTCCGAGCCGCGACGTGACGAAACCGCCACGGACGTTACTCGTCGCTCTCGTCGCGCTCGTCCGACATGTGTTCCCAGATTTCGGTACAGCCACAGCCGTCCTGTACGTCGTCGAGGTGGCTGGTGTCTATCGATTCGTCGTCCGGCGTCTCTTCGAGTTGCCTACTCATCGTGAATCCTCCTCGTACAGCTCGGGAGCCACGTCCGCAGAGGTGTGCTGACGCGTCCCCTCGCGCTGTCGGTCTGTCATCGTCGCTCTGTACAACAGGCATCCGTATAAGGGACTCTTAGCCCGTAATCCCTACCCGGGCTCCCGTGTTGCGGACGGTACTGCCTCTTTCTCCGACGGCACTGTTCGAACGAAACCGCAAGAAGGCGGCCGAATACGTCGCCGGAACACCGTCACCGAACTTCCGGACGCTCGGCAACGGCTGTGACGGTCGACGGCCTTACCCGCACGCGGGGTCTGTCTCCGGGTATGCCGACCTCCGTCCACCAGCTCGACGACGGCGCGTGGCTCAGCGTCAACGACGCCCGCGAGGTGAACGTCAGCGACCTCTGGTGGCTCGCCCGACAGGAGTTCTGTTCCTGTGAGATGGCCGATTTCCTCGCCGAGGGGTTCGTCGAAATCGGCGTCGACCACCCGAACGTCGAGGGCCGTATCGCCGGCCAGTGTATCGACTGCGGCGAGAGCGGCGTCACCGACTGGCTGACGCTCGGCCGGGTCGTCGACCCGGACTCCGGTCGGTTCTACGCCGTCGATACCACGAGCGTCCACGTCCCGGAGCGACGACGCCGACTGGCACGCCCGCCCGAGTAGTGGCGAATACGAGAAAGCGGAGATTTTCTCCGGAAGAGGTGAGACGCGGGGAGGCTTGACGAGAGGGGGCGTGGTATATGGATGGGAGCGTAGAGTACGGATATGCCGAGCAAGGTCGAGGGCTGGAAGGACGAGGTCTACGGGACGGAAATCCGAGACCACCTCCTCCAGTTCGCCGAAGAGGGGTGGAGTTCCATCCCCGAAGACGAACGTGACGCCTGGTTCGAGCGGTTCAAATGGTGGGGACTGTACCACCAGCGGAAGGGCCAGGAGTCGTACTTCATGATGCGCATCGGGACACCGAACGGTCGCCTGACGCCCGAACAACTCCGGGTCGTCGGCGAAATCGCAAAGGAGTACGCCACCGGACCGGTCGAGAACCCCGAGTTCGGCGACGCCTACTGTGACTGGACGACCAGACAGTCCATCCAACTCCACTGGATTCAACTGCAGGATATCCCCGACATCTTCGAGAAACTGGAGGCACACGACCTCTCGACGATTCAGGCCTGCGGCGACTCCTGGCGCAACATCGTCGGCTCGCCCGTCGCGGGCCGAGACGCCGACGAACACCTCAACGCCTGGCCCGTCATTCAGGAACTCCACGAGGAGTTCAAGGGCAACGACGATTTCTCGAATCTCCCCCGGAAGTGGAAGGTTTCGGTCACCGGCGACACCCGCGGCTCCGGACAGGGCGACATCAACGACCTCGCCTTCGAACCCGCGGTCAAGGAAATCGACGGCGAGGAAGTCAAGGGCTTCAACACGCTCGTCGGCGGCGGCCTCTCCCGGAAAGAGGAGCGCTTCGCCCGCGACATCGACGTGTTCGCCCGCCCCGAGAACGTCGCCGACGTGTCGGCTGGCATCTCGGCGCTGTTCCGCGACCACGGCGACCGCGAGGACCGCTTCAACGCCCGCATCAAGTTCCTCGTCGACGAGTGGGGTCCCGAGAAACTCCGCCGCGTCCTCCAAGAGGAGTACATGGAGTACGAACTCCCCACGGCGGGGGAGAACCTCCGCGAGCAGTACAACTACAACGCCGGCAAGGCCGACGAACCCGGCGACTACATCGGCGTCCACGAACAGAACGACGGCCAGTACTTCGTCGGACTCTCCGTGCTGGTCGGCCGCCAGTCGGCCGACGACATCATCGAACTCGCGGACCTCGCCGAGGCGTACGGTTCGGAGATGATTGGCCTCACTCAGCGTCAGAACGTCATCGTCGCCGACATCGCCGAGGAGGACCTCGATGACTTCCTCGATGAACCGCTTCTGGAGGAGTACTCGCCGGACCCCCACCCGTTCATGCGTGGCTCTATCGCCTGTACGGGCACCGAGTACTGTTCGCTCTCCATCGTCGAGACGAAAAACCGGATGGTCCGCTACGCCCGGTGGCTCAAGGAGAACGTCGAGGTCCCCGACGGCGTCGAGGACTTCCATATCCACCTCTCGGGCTGTACGGCCTCCTGTGCCCAACCGCAAATCGCCGACATCTCCCTGCGCGGCATGAAGACGCGCAAAGACGGCGAACCCGTCGAAGCCTTCGACATCGGACTGGGTGGCGGCTTGGGCGAGAACCCGCAGTTCGCCGACTGGGTCGAGATGCGCGTCGCCGCCGACGAGGTTCCGGGGTACATCGACAACCTGCTCCGGGTCTACGAGTCCGAACGCGAGGATGGTGAGTCCTTCCGTGATTTCATCGCCCGCCACGCAGACGACGAACTCAACGGAATGGCCGAACCGGAGGAGACCTCCTACGAGGACCCCTACCTCGGCAACACGAAGATGACGTGGTACCCCTACGCCGAAGACACCGAGATGGACGCGGCGCCGACGCCCGCCGACGACTAGCCCTTTCGTTTCTTCCAAATTTCTAAAACTGCAATAGAGGTTTTGAGGGGCGTTTTCGCGCCGTGATTACGTGCGCGCGTTTTAACTGACTCAAACGAAAAGGCCTCTCTATGGGTGGGGAAACGATTCACGTTCTGTACGTCGCCAGCGGCCCGCCGTCGACTGGCGACGTCTCGAAACGACTTGATGCCACGGCGGATAACCTCCGGGTGACGACCGTCGATTCGGGGGCCGTCGACGCGCTATCGACGGAACTCGCCGACTGCGTGGTGTGTGACTGTACGATTTCGGACCCGAGCGCGTCCGAACTCCTGAAAGCCGTCCGCAAGGAGGGTCCCGAGGTTCCACTCGTGCTGTTTGCCGATGGCGTGGGCGAACGGACGGCCGACGAATCGGTTCCGTCGTTCGTCGACGCCTACGTACCCAAACAGGGCGAGGAAAACGACCACGAACGCCTATTGGGGCGCATCGAGGACCTCGTCACCCGGTACCGCTCGGAGACGAACTACCGGGAGGTGTTCGAGAAGGCGGCCGTCGCGATGTCGGTTCGTGACCCCGAAACCGGGCGATTCCTCGACGCCAACGAGCGGTACTGCGAACTCACGGGTTACTCGCGGGGGGAACTCATCGGCCGAACGAGCGAGGAGGTCGGCGGGGAACAGGAGGGATACACCGCCGACCGCGCCCACGAACTGCTCCGGAAGACCGTCGAGGAGGGGTCACAGACCGTCGAGTGGGTCAACAAACGGCGCGACGGCACGCCCGTTCGCGTCGAGGCGACGCTGAAACCAGCAGAAATCGACGGGGGAACGAGAGTGCTCGTCAGCCTCCGCGACGTCACCGACCAACGCGAGCGGGAGGCCGACCTCGAGCGGAAAAACGACCTCTTCGAACGGACACAGCGCATCGGTCACATCGGTGGCTGGGAACTCAACGTCGAGACCGACGACCTACGCTGGACCGACGAGGTCAGGCGGATACTCGGCGTTCCACCGGAGTTCGACCCCGACCCCGATGGCGTCGCCGAGTGGTTCCATCCGGACGACCAGCCAATGGTCCGTGAGGCGTTCAGACGTTCGGTTATCGAGGCCGAACCGTACGATATCGAGGCACGAGTTACGACCGACGACGGGGACACGCGGTGGGTTCGCGTCCGTGCGGACCCACAGACGACCGGCGACGGCCGACGACGAATCAGAGGGACGGTACGGGACATCACCGACCGGAAACGCCGCGAAGAGCGACTGCACGAACTCCACCACCGGACCCGCGAACTGATACGTGCGGAGACGAAGTCCGAAATCGCACGCGTCGCCGTCGAAACGGCCGAGGAGACGCTCGAATTGCCGCTCAGCGGTGTCCACCTCGACGACGGTGACGGAACGCTCCGGGGCGCCGCCGTGACGGATGCGGTGCGCGAACACGTCGGCGAGGCTCCCGACTACGACCGTTCGTGTGCTGACCACGGCGACGCACTTGTGTGGGAGGTCTTCGAGTCCGGGGAGTCCCGACTCATCGAGGACACCGATACCGACGGCGCCCTCGACCTCGACTCCCCGATTCGGAGCGGGTTGGTGTACCCCCTCGGCGACCACGGGGTGTTCATCACCTCCTCGCCGGACCCCGAGCAGTTCGGCGAGGAGGAGCAGGCGTTCGCGGAAATGCTGGCAACGACGGCGACGGCGGCGCTGGACCGCGCCGAACGCGAACAGCGATACGACGCCATCTTCAACCAGACCTTCCAGTTCACGGGGCTGATGGAACCCGACGGGACGCTCATCGAGGCAAACGACGCGGCACTCGAGTTCGTCGGCGCGACTCGCGAGGAAGCCACCGGAAAACCGCTGTGGGAGACGCCGTGGTTTCAGTACGACGACAGCACCCGCGAGATGGCCCGAGAGTCAGTCGAACGGGCGCAAAAAGGCGAGTTCTTCCGCGACGAACTACCGATTGTCGGCGGTGACGGCGAGGAAATCATCACCGACTTCTCCCTTCGACCGGTCACCGACGAAACCGGTCAGGTCACCCTGCTCGTCCCCGAGGGTCGGGACATAACCGAACTCAAAGAGCGGGAAGCCGAACTCGAACGGAAAAACGAGCAGTTAGAGGAGTTCGCAAGCGTCGTCTCCCACGACCTCCGAAACCCGCTTGCGGTCGCGGGCGGTCACCTCGAGTTGGCACTCGAAGACTGCGACAACGATGACCTCGAGTACGTCAAGCAGGCACACGACCGGATGGAGTCGCTTATCGACGACCTGCTTGCGCTGGCCCGACAGGGAACCGAGGTCGACGAGCGCATGGACGTCGACCTCGGTTCGGCCGCTCGTCGCTCGTGGCGAAACGTCGAAACGGAGGACGTGACTCTCCGGGTGGCGTCGAACGGCTCTTTCGAGGCCGACCCCAGTCGACTTGGACAACTGTTCGAGAACCTGTTTCGAAATGCAGTGGAATACGCTGGCGACGCCCCGACGGTAACCGTCGGCGTACTCGACGACGACGAGGGGTTCTACGTCGAAGACGACGGCCCGGGAATTCCACCGGAGCGACGCGACCGGGTGTTCGAGGCCGGCCACACGACGAGCGAAACGGGGACCGGCTTCGGTCTCCGAATCGTCGAGCGAATCGCCACCGCCCACGGGTGGGACATCACGGCGACCGAAGGGACCGACGGCGGCGCCCGCCTCGAAGTGACCGGCGTCGAGATGTGTGAGGACGGAAAGACCGTTTAGGGCTCCGGTCGAGGTGAGCGTATGGACGAACGCGTACGCGAACACGCCGAGGTGCTCGTCGAGTGGAGCGCACGAATCGAGGCGGGCGACGACGTCCTCGTCGATGTCGCCGAGGACGCCCACGAGTTGGGCGTCGCCGTCGCCGAGAAACTCGGCGAGGTCGGTGCCAACGTCGTGACGACCTACGGCTCCGACGAACTGTCACGGGCGTATCTGAAGGCCCACGACGGCGATTTCGAGGTCGGCGAACACGAACTCGCTCTCGTCGAGAACGCCGACAGCTACCTCCGGTTGGGTGGCGGCCGCAACACGACTGCGACCGCCGACGTCGACAGCGAGACGCGGCAGGCGTACACCCGCGCCCGAAGCGATGTTCGGGAGGCGCGGATGGACACCGACTGGGTGTCGACGGTCCACCCCACCCGGAGTCTCGCCCAGCAGGCCGGCATGGCCTACGAGGAGTATCAGGAGTTCGTCTACGACGCCGTACTGCGTGACTGGGAGTCGCTGGCCGAACGGATGGCGAAGGTCAAGGAAGTCCTCGACGACGGCAGCGAGGTGCGTCTCGTCACGGAACGGGAGGACAGGCCGTCGACCGACGTTACGATGTCAATCGAGGGCCGGACCGCGGTGAACTCCGCGGCGTCGGTGGCCTACGACTCGCATAACCTCCCCTCCGGGGAGGTGTTTACCGCCCCCTACGGCACCGCAGGCGAGGTGTTCTTCGACGTGCCGATGACCATCAACGCCCGCCGGGTTCGGAACGTCCACCTCGTCTTCGAGGACGGCGAGGTGGTCGAGTGCTCGGCCGAACAAGGCGAGGACGCCCTCCAGTCGGTGTTGGACACCGACCCCGGCGCCCGACGCCTCGGCGAACTCGGCATCGGGATGAACCGCGGCATCGACCGCTTTACCGACAACATCCTCTTCGACGAGAAGATGGGCGACACCGTCCACCTCGCCGTCGGCCGCGCCTACGACTCGAATCTCCCCGACGGCGAGACGGGCAACGAATCGGCGGTCCACGTCGACATGATTACCGACGTTTCATCGGCCTCGCGGCTGGAGGTCGACGGCGAGGTAATCCAAGAGGACGGCCAGTTCTGGTTCGAGGCGTAGCGAGTCGTCAGTTCTCGTCTTCCATCGGGTCGGATGGAATCACCCGTGCGACGGCGTCGTCGAACGTTTCGGCGTACGTCGCCGTCAGTTGACTCACCGACAGCACCGTCGTAAGAAAGCGGTCCTCGGCGCGGTCGGACAGTTCTTGCATCGAGTCGAAGCGCCCGTCGACGACTCCGTGGGCACACTTCGCGTCCACGCCGGTCGTGCGTTCGAGGGCGTGTAACTGCATGTGCGTCATCGCGCGGGCGGCACTCGTCGTCTCTCGCTGGAGGGTCGAACCAGTCGAAATCAGCTCGAAAGCCGTTCGGCTGAGTTTCCGTTGGGCTTCGGCGGCGTCGGGCAGCGGGGAGAGGCGTCCGCCGGGTAGTATGTGTTGCATGGTAGCACTCCGCGACTGTCAGCCGAGTTGCACTCCGTGGTTATAAACGTTAACCAGTGTTCACAGTTCAATACTCGGGTCGCCGCTGACTATCGTCCGCTACCCGCGGTCACGGATGGTTTGTGTGGTCTCTAATGGCTTCTAATGGTTTTGAAACCCGGGAAAATCTAAACGCTGTTCCACGCGTGGGTGTTCCGCTACGCCCACCAGGCGCTCCGACGCTCCTCGTAGCTCGCGCTCTCCCTGAGCGGTTCGGGGTACTCGCTGTCGTCGGTGTGTCCGAACCCGGTTCCCAGCCACCGGCCGACGTGCCAGCCGATTACGTCCACGTCGAGGTCGACCAACACGACTGTCAGCGAGTCGTAGTACTCCAGGGCGCCGTCGCCGTCCTTGTCGCCACCCGAGAGGGTGCCACAGGACCCCGGCCCGCTTCGACACGCCGCCGTCCCGTCGAACTCGACGACGATATCCGCGTCTTCGCGGGAATCGGCGGCGTAGAACGTCACGTTCTCGGGGACGGTGCCGCCGGCGCCGTCGGCGTAGTAGCCGAGTGCGGCCCGAACCTGTCGTCTGGCTTCCTCACGGTCTGTCTCCGGCAGCGCCTCGTAGTCGGCGTACACGCGGAGTTCGTTCGTCCGCCACGGCAGCGCGCGGTCGGTCGCGTTCGGCTTCGGGACGGTGTTCAGCGCCGAGTACGCCTGCATAACCTCCCGTGGGGCGTCGCCGTGGCGCAACCCGAGGGTGTGTCCGAACTCGTGTTTCAGCACCTGGACGGTCGACTCCTCGGAGAGGCCGGTACGGACTCGCACGTCGACCGGCCGGTCGACCTGTCGAGCGTCGGTCAGAACGGGTGCACAGCCGGCGGTGTGTTCGTCGCTGTGGGCGCCACACTCCGAGACGCGCTCGACGAACCGGACGTGGATATCGGCGTTCTCGGCGGAGTCGACCAGCCGCAACCCCACGTCGTACCCCGCGTACCGCTGGCTGTTCTCAGTCCAGTAGGCCGCCGCCCGGTGGACCAGCCGTCGGTAGTCGCGGTCGTCGTCGGGGGCGGACTCGTAACTGACCGCGATGACCTCCGAACGCCAGTGGTTGTCGGGGTCGCCGTCCCAGTTGTCAGTGTGTTCGAGAACTTCCGGGTTTATCGGTCCGACACACCCCGACAGCGCGAGCAACAGCGCGACAGCGACGGCACACCACCGGCGATTCATCGATTCGACGCACGCGTGTGAACTAAAAGACAGTTTCGACCGATTCGGCGGGGCGAAGCGACGCCCGTCGGCGGGGCTACGCACGTAGTGGCTGAGGGTAGTAAGCCCCCTTCTGTTTTCACCCGGTATTCGGCTGAGCACCCGTCGCGTCTCCGGGCTACCAAGTGCGACGGGCTTGCACCGGTGAGGATTCGCCGTTCCATCCGTCCTTCCGCGTCTACTTGCGGTCTAACGACCACGCGCGCGCTCGGCGGGTTAACTCCCTTCCCTTGCGGGTCGGTTCGCGCGCTTGCGGCCGGGCCGCAAGCGCCACGGGCCGCCAGTGGCGGCCCGCACGCCTCATCGCTCGGCGGAAGCGGTCTCGTTTCTGTTCCAGTGCCAGCGGTCTCCCGCTCCGGGCTTGCGCCCGGTCACCTGCCCGGAGGGTGGGGGGACTTTCCTCATGAGTGTCGTCGGCGCGTCGCGCCGACGCAACCCACGGGGACCGGGCTTCCTCTGCCGTTCGTCGGTAGGCGAGTCGCCCGTTTAAGGGATTCGGTGGTCCGAGCGGCGACTCACTCGGCAGCCCGGAAACCGACGCGTCGAGCGTCGGCCGCCGCGCGGTCGATGGCCGCATCGAGGTCGAACTCGGCGACGACCTCGCCGTCGCGGACGAGCGGTTCCAGAAGCGATTCGCCGTCGGTCGGCCCCGGTTCGTCGGCCAACGCGACGTGGTGGCCGCCGTCGGGCGTCCGGTACACCGACTTCGTCCCCGAGAGTTTGCCCTTCTTGGCGGCCGGTTCGCCACCGATTTCGACGATGTCGAGGGCGAAATCCACCGGGTCGGCGTTGGAGATATAACTGCCGACGCCGAAGCCGTCGGCCACGTCGCGCAGTTCCCGAATCGTCTCCGGCGTGATGCCGCCGCTGACGAATATCTCGACGTCCTCGTGGCCCTCGGCATCGAGTTCCCAGCGGGTCTCGCGAATGATGTGCCGGAAGTCGCCGCGCCGAGAGCCGGTCGTATCGAGGCGAACGCTGTCGAAGCCCATCTCGGCGGCCCGAATCGCCTCGTCGGCCTCGTCGTCGTAGGTGTCACACAGCGCGATGCGGGGAGTCTTCTCGTCGACCGCCTCGTCGAAGGCCCGCCAGGCGTCCTCTTGATTACCGGGGCCGAAGCAAATCATCAGCGCGTGCGGCATCGTTCCCGACGCCGTCCGGTCGAGTTGGTTGCCGGCGGCGACGTGAGAGAACCCGTCCAGGCCGGCCAACAGCGCGTTCCGCTCGACGACGGTGGCGATGGAAGGGTGGACGTGGCGGGCGCCGAAGCTCAGAATCGAACTGTCGGGGGCGGCCCGCCGTGCCTCCAGCGCCGCCGTCGCGATGCCGGATGCGTGAGAGAGAAAGCCCAGAAGCGACGTTTCGAGCCGACAGAACTCCAGATACGGCCCTTCGATGCGCATCACGGGACCGCCGTCGAACAGCGTCCCCTCCGGCAAGGCGTCTACGTCCACGTCGTAGCCCGCCAGTAGGTTCGCGGCGTCTTTCACGCCCGCGAACACCTCGAAGGCGCCGGTGGCGAACTGATCTGCGGTCACTTCCGCGACGACCTCGGGGTTCCGGCCGGCGTGTTCCAGCGCCTCCTCGGTCCGCAGGAAGTAGGCGTCCGTCGCCCGCCCCTCGACGATGGCGGACTCCGGAACGATGTCGAACATATCGGTGTCTCGTGGGGCACGTCGAAAAAGGTAGTCGTTGTCCGCCGGTTGTCGCTCGGTTCGCCGCCGAATCAGCCCTCCGCTGGCGCGTACACGTCGCCGAGGTCCTCGTCGGTCGGTGCGTGGACGACCGTCACCGACCGGCCGTCCCGTTCGACCCACACCGCGCCGTCGAAGGGGCTGTCGGCGGCGGTAAAGCGCCACACGGTCGCCCCCTCACGGGTCTCGACAGTCTCGGCGCCCCAGTACTCAAGCAGGTCGGCGTGGCCGCCGTAGAACTCGGTGGCGTTGGCCCGGTCGTCGAACGTGACGTTCCAGACGTAGGCGGTCTCGTTGCCGGCGGCGTAGGCGTGGAGTCGGTCGGCGTACCACCCCTCGGCGTAGGAGACGTCGTAGGTGAACGGCCGGGTCGAATCGAGTCGCCCGGTCGTCTCGTTGCGGTTGTAGAAGGCGTCGCTGTCGATGAGCGCGTTCTCGCGGTCGTAGTCGTCGGCGAGCGTGTAGGCGAACATCGAGACAAGGCCGGCCTGTCCGACCGTCGCGTGGTCGGGGCCACTCGCCGGGGTGACGCGATTCCACTCCGTGTCGTTGTGGTCGGCGACGGTCGCCGTGCCGTAGGCGTCGGCGCCGTAGGTCTGGGCGTACACCACCTCGGCGCTGGTGTCGGGCACGTCATTGTACATCGGGTCGATGGCGTCCCAACCGCCGCGCTCGCGGTGGTAGTTGACGAACGACGGTCCCTCGGAGTACGGGAAAAAGCCCGCGTAGTAGACGCCGAAGTGGAAGTTCTCTCCGGGGGCGCCGGCGGAGGTACCCGTGTCGACGCTGACACACTCCCACTCGCCGCTCTCGCAGTTGCGGCGGTAGGCGTTCTCGACGACCGTCGCGTCGCCCTCGACGAGGCCGTTGCGGGCGTTGACGGTGTCCATCGTTCCGGTGGGCAGCGACGAGAGGTTGAACCGCTGGTCCTGTAAGGCGTGGACGAGTTCGTGAGCCAATGTGAGCTCGCCCTCCAGCGTCGCGGGGTCGGACTCGCTGACGATGACGAGTCGTTCGGCCCCCGGTTGATAGAAGCCGAGGACGTTGTCGCCGCGGTTCCCTCGCCGTACGTCGACAATGTCGCGGTCCGACCCGACGAGCAACAGCGCCTCGTACTGGGTGTTCTGTAAGACGCGGGTGTCCTCGCCCGGTTCCGGCGTGGTGACGTTGCCGAACTCCTCGCGGTACTCCCGTCTGGAGATGATGTCGACGTCGACGCGCTCCTCGAAGCGCTGATTCCGGAGCAGTTGGACGCGTGCCATCGCCCGCGAGACGACTGCCTCCTGTTGACCCTCCGTGAGTCCGTCGGCAGCGTCGAACTCGAAGGTGGCGTTGTGCCAGTAGCCGTCGTAGTAGCCTAACCGTTCGTCGTCGGGCGGTGGGGCGGGTTCGGGCGCGGGCGATTGATAGCCGGCCGAACAGCCCGCTAACACGAGCAGCACCGCCAGAGCAATCGCCGCCGTCGGTCGCCGCTTCATTACCGACACCGACGGCCTCCACGAGCAAAAGTTCACGGCAGTCGGTCACCTCGGTTCCCCGTCCGTGGCGGGACAACGGTTTTGCGCTCGCCGTCCGAATCGGCGCCCATGAGCCTCGAACTGGACCCGGACAGCACCGCCGTCGTCGTCGTCGACATGCAGAACGGCTTCTGTCACCCGGATGGGTCGCTGTACGCGCCCGGCAGCGAAGAGGCCCTCCAGCCGTGTGCCGACCTCGTGGACGACGCCCGCACCGCGGGCGCGTCGGTCGTCTTCACCCGCGACGTACACCCGCCCGAGCAGTTCGAGGACAATCACTACTACGACGAGTTCGACCGCTGGGGCGAACACGTCCTCGAAGGCTCTTGGGAGGCCGAGTTGGTCGATGGACTCGACCCACGCGACGACGAGTTAGTCGTCGTGAAACACACCTACGACGCCTTCCATCAGACCGAACTGGAGGGGTGGCTGGAGAGCCACGCCATCGACGACCTCATCATCTGTGGGACGCTGGCGAACGTCTGTGTGCTCCACACCGCTGGTAGCGCCGGCCTCCGGGACTACCGGCCGATTCTCCTCGAAGACGCCGTCGGCTACATCGAGGAAGACCACCGCGAGTACGCCCTCGAACACGCCGACTGGCTGTTCGGTGAGGTCCAAGAACGGACGGACATCGAGTTCGTCTAACTCCGGAACAGCCGGTAGGCACCCTGTCCGACCGCGATGAGTTCCTCCGAGCCGTCGGGCGTCTCGCTTACGACTTCGATGTAGGAGACGCCGACGGACCCTCCGGCGCGGATGACCTCCGCCGTCGCCGTCAAATCGCCCGCCGCCGGTCGGAGGTAGTTGACGTTGAGATTGATGGTGGCGATGTCGTCGTCCAGCGGGTCGGTGAGATACGGCCGCAGCGCGATGCCGCCGACCACGTCGATGAGCGTCGAAGCGACGCCGCCCTGCACCGTCGGCGGGTCGGTCGGATTGGTGAGTTTGTCGTCGAAGGGGATGGTACCCACCATCCGGCCCGTTTCGAACTCGTTGACGGTGAACCCGAGCCACGAGAGGAACTCGTGTTCGTTTTCGAGGTACTGTTGGAGCATCGCGACGGCCTCCTCGGGCACGTCGTGTGGTTCCACGTCTGTCATGACTCCTCCTGCCGAGCGCTGGGGCTTGTATGCTGGGGTCGCCGTTTCCCGCCCCCTGTGTTCAAGTCGGCGGCGGTTCTACGTCGGGGCCACGATGGAGGAGTTCGACGCCGAGGCACTGGCGGCCGGCCTGGAGACGTTCGGTGGCGACGAGGCCGAACGCCGCGCAGTCGCACGACACGCCCGCGACCTCGCCGACAGCGGCCGCTACGTCGAGGATGCCGACGTCGAACTCACGCCCGAACACGTCGTCGTCCAGTTGGCCGACGCCCCCGAAGGCAGTCCCGCCGAGCGGTGGAACTGGTGGGTCGGGGCTCTGGAGTTCGCCTACGGCGGCTACACGGAGTTCCAACTGCGGCGCTGGGAGAGCGAGTGACGAACTAAAACGGAGCCGGGAACGTCGATTAGTACCCCAGCTGCTCGCGGACGAGGACGACCGTGGTCCGGCCCTCTTCGAGCTCCTGCCGGAAGATGAGCTGTTTCGCGACGGCCGATTCGACGCCGTAGGCTTCCTTTGCGCGTTCGTTCTCCAGCGGGTAGGCGACGGATTCGAGTCGGTCCAGTGCGTCCTCGAGCGTCGGGACGATTTTGTTCACGCCGCTGACGATGACGACGTTGCTCGCGGCGAAGGGGTAGGCACCGATGCGGCTTCCCGAGCGGTCAGCGGCGACCAACTCGCCGGTCTGGGCGATGGCGTTGATGCCGCCGAGGAAGTAGTCGGCAGTCTGGGCGTCACGCCGAGCGGCCTGTCGTTCGGCGTCGTCGTCGATGCTCCAAATCCGGTCCGGCAGGCTCTCCCAGTCGTGGTCTCCCTCTGAGAGGTACTCGATGAACCCGATTTCCTCCAGCGTCGTCGAGTGGCCGTTCATCACCGAGACGCCGCTGGGGATGTGTGACTGGAGCGTTTCGAGTGCCTCCTCGGCGGTGTCGACGACTACGACGTCGAACCCGTTGGCTTCGAGGCTCTCGACGGTCGTCTCGATGGCGCCCTCATCGGGCGTGCCGTCGAGTTCGCTTTCGATTGCCGTGTCGTCGATGTAATCGGACTTTTGCTGAGACATAGTGGAATCGTTCCCGTCCATTCATAACGGTCGTGGCGTGTTAAGCGCTCGCGGACGCCGGTGTTAGGTGGTTACAGTGACGATACGCGACGGTGTGACACGGAGTCCGATATCACTCAGGCGCGGCATCCCGATGCTTTTCCGTGGCGGGAACGTATTATCGAGTATATGGGCTTCGGTAGTTACGATGAATCCGAACAGAAGGACCAGAACGTCGAGACCGACGATTCGGAAGCCGTCAACGTCCACGAGAAGGACCACGACGGCGACGTGAACTTCGAGTTCGACGACGAGGAGTCGCTCATCGACCGCCTCGGTGAGATGAAAGACGACGACGAGGAGTGACTCCGACCGCGGCCGCGTAGCGCCTGCTGTCTCCGAAACAACGCCCTCCGACGATTCGTGTTCTTTTGCCCGATAGCTTTTGCTCCGTTCCTCACCTCTGGTGGTTTCGAGACGGGAACCGACGAAGGCAAACCACCCGCCCGACAAGGACGACGCAGTGAACGTCCAGTTCCTCGGCGGCGCGGGCGAAGTCGGCCGCAGCGCGATTCTGGTCAACGACGCGCTGCTGTTGGATTTCGGCATCAAGACCGATTCCCCGCCGCAGTATCCAATCGGCGACACCGACCCCGAGGCGGTCGTCGTCAGCCACGGCCACCTCGACCACGCCGGGGCGGTGCCGTCGCTTCTGTCCGGTGACGCCCGGCCGCCGATTCACTGGACACCGCCGACGTACGAACTCGCGTTGACGCTGGCCCGTGACACGCTGAAACTCCACGGCGGGACGCCGCAGTGTCCGTTCACCGAGGAGGACGTTCGCCGCGTCACCGAGGTTTCGGAGACTCACGGCTACCGCGAGGCCTTCGAGGCGGCGGGTCACCGCATCGAGTTCTTCAATGCCGGCCACATCCCCGGCAGCGCTCACGTCCTCGTGGACGACGGGGAGACGCGCTTGCTGTATACGGGCGATTTCCACACCGACTCGCAACGACTCGTCTCGCCGACGACCGAACGCCCCGGCGCCGACATCGTCATCACGGAATCGACCTACGCCGACGTGGAACACGAGTCCCGCGAGACGGTCGAATCCCGGTTCGTCGACAGCGTGCGGACGACGCTGTGGGAGGGTGGTACCGTCGTCGTCCCCGCCTTCGCCATCGGCCGGACCCAGGAACTCATGCTCGTCTGTGCGGCCCACGACATCGACTGCTACGTCGACGGGATGGGCAAGGAGGTGACGCGGCTCCTTCGACAGTATCCCGAGTTCCTCAGGGACGGCGAGGCGATGCGAAAGGCCAACTCCAACGCCCGGTTCGTGACGGGGCGGGACGGCCAACGAAAACGCATTGCCGACCAATCGACGGTCATCATCACGACGGCGGGGATGCTCTCGGGCGGGCCGGCGATGACCTACATCCCCGAAATTCACGCCAACCCCGTCAACAAACTCTGCTTTTCGGGGTATCAGGTCGAGGGGACGCCGGGTCGGGAGATACTGGAGACGGGTAGCGCCGAACTCGGCGGCCGGCACCTGCAGGTCAGCGCCCAAGTGGAATCCTACGACTTCTCCGCCCACGCCGACCGCGATGGCCTGCGGTCGTTTCTGGAGGCCTACCGCGAAACGCCGCTTTTGGTCAATCACGGCGACTCCTGTGAGTGGTTCGCCGGACAACTGGAATCGGAGGGCCACGAGGCGCGAGCGCCCGAGTTGGGCGAGACGGTTGAGGTGTGAGACGGCGTCGTCCGCCGTGGGACGGTATTCCGAAGTGTGACTTAAGCCGCTCGAACTACTAGAACCGGTAATGACTGCCCATCCCCTCTCTCCCGGTTCGACGCTGCTCGTCGACCTCGACGGCGTTGTCGCCGACCAGCTCCCGCGGCTCGTGACACACCTCAACGAGGAGTTCTCCCTCGGCGTTTCTCCCTCGGACATCGACGAGTGGTCCTACGAGCACCCGGCCATCGACGGCCACATCGGGGATGTCATCACCGAGTTGATGACCGAGCGGCCGGAATGGTACTTCGGCGGGATGGACCCCACGCCCGGCGTCGCCGACGCCCTCGGGGCGCTCCGCGAGGAGTACCGCGTCGAAATCGCGACCCACCGGGTGCCCGAGACCCACGACGTCTCGAAGGCGTGGCTGGACGAACACGGCGTCCCCTACGACGAGTTTCACGAGAAAGTCCCCCGGGACAAGGGCGCGGTGCCGGGCGATGCGCTCATCGACGATTATCACGGTAACGTTGCCAATGCCCTCAACGCCGGCAAAGCGGGGTTCCTGATGCGACAACCGTACAGCGACCCCGCGGCCTGCGACGGCGCCCACGTCGTCGACTCGTGGGACGACGTTCGTAATCTCCTCGGCGTGTAGGCTTTTGTCGGTGGCGGCCGACGCTTGGGTATGGACACTTTCGATATCGGCGGCGAACTCACGGTCGGTCGACTCGGCTTCGGTGCAATGCGAATCACCGGCGAGGACATCATCGGCGAACCCGACGACGTAGAGGGCGCCCACGACGTACTTCGGCGAGCGAGCGACCTCGTCGACCTCGTCGACACCGCCGACTCCTACGGTCCCGGCGTCTCCGAACGGCTCATCGGCGAGACGCTCGCGCCCTACGATGACGTGGTGGTGGCGACGAAAGGCGGACTGCTCCGGAACACCGACGGCGAGTGGCTCCCGCGCGGCGATCCGGATTACCTCCGAAACGCCGTGCTGTGCAGTCTCGACCGCCTCCGCGTCGACGAAATCGACCTCTATCAGTTCCACCGTCCGGACCCCGAGGCCGACTTCGAGGAGAGCGTCGCGACGCTCGCCGAGATGAAAGACGAGGGATTGATTCGACACGTCGGCCTCTCGAACGTCAGCGTCGAGCAACTGGAGACCGCACGCGACATCGTCGACATCGCGACCGTCCAGAACCGCTACAACGTCGGCTACCGCGAGGAAAGCGACGTGCTCGAAGCCTGCACCGACTACGGCATCGGCTTCATTCCGTGGTATCCGCTTGCGGCCAACGACCTCGATTCCGTCGACGGAATCGAGGAGGTAGCCGACGCCCACGACGCGACGCCACAGCAAATCGCCTTGGCGTGGCTGCTCGAACGGTCGCCGGTCGTGTTGCCGATTCCGGGCACCTCAAGCGTCGCCCACCTCGAGGAGAACGTCGCCGCGGCGGACATCGAGTTGACGCCCGAGGAATTCGAGAAACTGGCCTGACTGGACGCACACGTGAGGCCAGGGGTATCAGCCCTCGCTTGTCTCGACCTTCTCGGCGTGTTTTTCGAGGTCGGCCGCCAGCGTCCGGGCCTCCTCGGCGGAGAGTCGAACCGTCTCCGCGTGTGCTTCGAGGTGTTCTAACTGTGTGTTGTCCAACTCCACCTGCAGTGAGACGTGGTCGGGGTTCTCCCGTGGACTCGTCACGTTCACCACGGCGTAGGCCTCTTCCTCGAAGCCGTGTCCCTCGACTTCGCCGTCGAGGAGGTCCAGCGTCGTGTACGCGTTGACCTTCATGATGCGGTCGGCCATGTCCCGACGGTGGTCTCGGAGTGGGGTAAGCGTGACGCCCGACCCCAGGCGTTCACTCCGGGAGGGCGACCTGCTGTTGGAGGTTGTACGGGTGTTCGCCGGCGGTCCACCGGTAGATGTACTCGAGGGCCGTCCGCTCGGTTCGGACGCCGTCGTGGTCCGTCTCGATGGCGACGTTGGTCGCGCCCTCGAGTTCGGGGCTCTGCCGGCAGTTCCAGAACAGGGAGTCCTCGGTTCCCCGGAGCGTGTAGTAGTCGATGTCGCCGGGGGTCTCGTTTTCGTTGAGTCGGGCCAGCGGATGGCCGTCGACCGAGTCGTGGTCCTCGCGGAGGAACTCGCTCACCCGGTAGGGACCGTGGTCGAGTCCGCTGTCCGCACACCACGTGTTGAGAACGGTCCCGTGGTTGGCGCCGGCGAGGCCGACGAAGCTATCGACCCACGACAGCCGGTTCCGGGCGGCGAGCCAGCAGCGAACGCCGGTGACACCGAGGCTGTGTGCGACGACGTCGACGCTTTCGACGCCAGCGTACTCCCGGACCGACCCGACGAAGGCGTCGAGTTCCTCGACCATCGCCGCGTGACTCGGGGTCCCCTCCCGGAACGTCACCGCCCAGAGGTCGTCGCCGCGGTAGCCCCGCCGGAGGAAGAACTCGGCGTGGCGCTCCCAGTCGCAGGCGTCCCGTTGGTTGCCGTGGACGAACACGATAGGCGTTCGCTCGCTGCCGGGCTCGGTTCCGTGGTACTCGTGGCCCCCCCACCCGCCGTAGGCGCCGTCCGTCGACCACGGGAGGCGTCCGTCGTCGGCACGGTCGTGTTCACACCCCGTCGCACAGCCACCACGACGACGCGCGCGCTTGAGTTCGCGGACGTTACGCAATAGCTCCCGCGAAAACGGCCACCCTTGAGTCGGATTAGCGAGGGACACACTACCAGTACCCGGGGTGGCGCTAGAATATACCCCATCACCGGGACAAATCCTGTGGGAGGGGAAAGCTACTTAACAATGTAATATATTGCCGCTTTCTCGTGGTTTCGGCCGCCAGCGGTGTGCGCACAGTGCACACACACACGCGTGCGATTCACGGCCCGTGGGACCGAACTGTAGACGAGATGAGCGAATCAACAGATGCGGAGTCAAAGCGGCCGCAGTTCAGGGGTTGTGCGTTCTGTTATGCTGGCGAGTGGGCCTACTACGGCGCGAAACGGGCTGTCAGACGGGTAGGGGATTCGGGATAGCGGCGGTTCGGCTCCGGTAGACGGGCGTCGATGGCGACCTCGCTACTCGCGGGTCGCTTCGCTCCCCGCTCGTCAACCGAGACTCCTCGCGTTGCTCGGAGTCTCGCTACTCCACCACCAACACCGTCGCTTCCCTTGCTTCGAGGACGACGACCTCCTCGCCGCTCTCGGAGCGCTGCTCCTCGACGATGTCGAACATCTCGGCGCCGACGGTGACCGTCTCGCCGTCGAGGTCGAACTCGACGTGCCCCTCCGTCTCCAGTTCGGCCTGCAGTTCGGCGGGGTCGGCCGCTTCCAGTTTTCCGATGACGGCGCCGGCCTGGTCGCGGAAGGCCGGCCCCAGTTCGCTGTGCTCGATGTCCACGTCGACGGGGACGAGTTCGATGTTCGGCCGGCCCTGCTCGATGTAGACGGGGCCGTTGACGGTGTCCGCGAGGTCGTAGGTGTCCAACGGGAGGTCCTCATCGAGGTACACTTCGATGCGGTCGAGGTCGGCGTTCAGGGGCTTCCCCTCGTCGGATTTCCAGCCACGAACCGTGGCCGCGACCTCTGCGATGAGTTCGCCCCGGCGTTCGGTTTCGGCGTCGCCCTCGGGCAACTCGGGCCAGTCGGCGTTGTGGACGCTCCCATCGGTCGGGAGATGGCTCCACGCCTCCTCGGTGATGAACGGCGCAAAGGGCGAGAGCATCCGCAGGGAGGCGGTCAAGGCGGTGTACAGCGCGTGTTGGGCGGCCTTCCGCTCGCCGGGTCGCCCCTCGTACAGTCGGCCCTTCACGAGTTCGAGGTAGTCGTCGGCGAGGTCGTGCCAGACGAACTCCCGGACCTCACGCAGGGCGCTGTCGAAACGGTATTCGTCCATGTCCTCGGCGACCGAGTCGGCGACGCGGGCGCACTTCGAGAGAATCCACTCGTCGGCGTCCCGGTAGGCGGGGTCGGTGATGTCCGCCGTCGACTCGTCGACGTGGCCGGAGGCGAACTTCGTGATGTTCCAGACCTTCGTCTGGAAGCGACTCGCGGAGGTGACCTCCTTCCACTGGAACTGGATGTCGCTGCCGGGTTGGCCGCCGAGCGCCATCGCCTGCCGGAAGGCGTCGGCGCCGTACTCCTCGACGACCTCCTCGGGTTGGACGAAGTTGTCGCGGGATTTGGACATCTTGTTGCCGTCCTCGCCGAACACCATCCCGTTGATGAGGGCCTCCTCCCACGGAGTCGTGTCCTCGAGGGCGGCCGTCCGGAGGATGGTGTAAAACGCCCACGTCCGGATGATGTCGTGGCCCTGCTCGCGCAGTTGGACGGGTTCGAAGTCGGCGTCGGGCCAGCCAGCGACGTACAGCGGGGAAATCGACGAATCCATCCACGTGTCCATCACGTCGGTTTCGCCGGTCCACGACTCGCCACCGCACTCGATACAGGTCTCGACGGCCGGGTCCTCCGTCGTCGGGTCGACCGGAACGTCCTCGCCGTCGGCGATGTGGACGTGCCCGCAGTCGTCACATTCCCAGGCTGGAATCGGCGTCGCGAAGACGCGCTGTCGGGAGATGACCCAGTCCCACTCCATCCCTTCTGTCCACTCTTCGAGTCGGCTGTACATGTGCTCGGGGAACCACTCGACGGCCTGGGCCTTCTCCAGAATCTCCTCTTGGTCGACGGTGACGAACCACTGCTCTTTCGAGAGGATTTCGATTGGCGTATCACAGCGCCAACACTGGCCGACGGACTGTTCGGTCGGCTCTTCGTCGTTGAGGTGGCCGGATTTCTGCAGGGCGGTCGCGATGGCGTCTTTCGCCTCGTCGATGGTCAGCCCCTCGAACTCGCCGGCGAGTTCGTTGAGTTTGCCGTCTTCGGTGAACACCGGCCGCAAATCGAGGTCGTGTTCGACCCACCAGTCGACGTCCTGTTTGTCGCCGAACGTACAAATCATCACGGCGCCGGTCCCGAAGTCGCCGTCGACGTCGTCGTCGGCGATGAGCTCGACTTCTTGGCCGAACAGCGGCACCTCGAAGGTGTCGCCGATGCGGTCTTCGTAGCGCTCGTCGTCGGGGTCGACGGCCATCGAGACACACGCCGCGAGCAGTTCGGGGCGGGTGGTCGCGATTTCGATGTCGTCGTTGCCGACGCCGTCGAAGGTGATGTAGTACAGCGTCCCCTCGTGGTCTTCGTTTTCGACCTCGGCGTCGGCGATAGCTGTCTCGCACCGGGGACACCAGTTGACGGGGTGTTCGTCTTGGTACACGTAGCCGTTTCCGGCCATTTCGACGAACGAGCGCTGGGTCTCCCCCCAGTAGTCGGGGTCCATCGTCCGGTATTCGTGGTTCCAGTCCTGTGAGAACCCGAGCGTCCCCATCGTCTCCTTCATCGCACCGATTTGGTCGTTTGTGTGTTCGATACACCACTCCCGGAACTGCTCGCGGGAGACTTCGGTGCGGTGGATGTCGCGGTTCTCTTCGACTTTGACTTCCGTCGGCAGGCCGTGGCAGTCCCAGCCCTGCGGGAACAACACGTCGTCGCCTTTCAGGCGGTGGTACCGCGCCGCGAAGTCCATGTAACACCAGCCGAGTGCGTTCCCGATGTGGAGATTTCCGGTCGGGTACGGCGGCGGCGTGTCGATGATGTAGTCGGGGCGTTCGGGGTCGTCGTCGTAGCTGTACACGTCGGAGTCGGCCCACTCCTCGTGCCACTTCTGTTCTGCGGCGTCGGGGTCGTAGCTGTCAGGAACCTCGCTCATGATTGGGGTGTCGCGTAGACCGGTCGGTAGGCAGTTCGCATGCGCGCCGAGAGAAAGGCGCGGTTACAGTCCACGTACTACCGACTGACTCGCGCTCATACCCGTTGGCATGGCTGTTGCCGATAAAAACCTTCGCTTACCGTCGTCCCGGCGGCGTCGGGGTGTCACAGTCCGCCCGAATGTCCTCACAGGAATGATACTGCTGATTTCGGCCGGGGAAGGCCCGCTTCGAGCGGTAGTGGAAACTGAGATGATTCCCCCACTCCCCGTCGGCCAACAGCCGCGAATCGGCGTCGTGGTACCCCGACTCGTTCGGTTCTTTCAGCCACCGGTCGAACCACGCGACGGTGTAGTGGTCGGCGAGGGCGTTGCCGAACTCCCAGGAGGTTGCGGGAAACGTCGGCAACCGCGACCACTCGTAGTGGGTCCCGCCCCGGACGACGAGTTGATACGCGGGGACGCCGGCCTCCCGGAACCGCTCGAATCCACCCGATTTCCCGTCGGGGTCGGGCGGTCGCTCGTGGGGCGTCGGCGTCAGGAAGTAGTCGCCGGATTGCCCCATCGCGGGGACACGAGGCTCGACGCTACCCTCCGGGACCGTCTCGAAGAAGCGTGCGGCGTCGGTGGCCTCGCTTTCGGGTCCGTCGCCAGCCACGCTGTCGCTGTCGCCGAGGTTGTCCCACGCGACGACCGCATCGACGGGGTTGTCGCCGCCGGTCGGCCACGGCTCCAGTCCCTGTACGATGCTCGCGCCAATGGCGCCGGCAGAGTGGCCGGCGATACCGAGCCGAGAGTGGTCCAGCCGGTCGAAGACGGGATTGTACTCGACGACCGGTGCGTCGTCGTCGCGGTCGTAGGCGGCGTTCGGCGCGTACGGCTCCTCGGGCGTCGAGTGGAAGAAGTCGATAGCGTCGATTTGGTTCGTCACGAACACCTCACCGTTGGCGTTGCCGCCGGGTTCGCCCGAGGGCGTGAGGCTGTCCGAACGGCCCTGTCCGCGGGGGTCGTAGGTCAACACGACGTAGCCCGCCGCGACGAGCGACTGGGCGGCCCACCAGTACAGCGGTTCGGGCGCCTGTACCGACCCGTTCGTGATGACGATGCCAGGGCGGGCCTCGTCGGCCTCCGTTTCGACGGGCGTCCAGACGTGGCCGGAGAGCCGAGCGCCCTCGCGGTCGTAGAAGGCGACACGGCGACGTTCACCGACGGTGCCGTAGAAGTTCCGAGCGTCGATGTCGCGGTACAGCGCGGGGTCGCCGGTGCACTGTTCGCCCCACGTCGCACAGAGGTTCGCGTGGCTCCGCCAGCCGGGTTCGGCGGCGACGCGCTCGGCGTAACTCGCGGCGTTTTCGGTGCTTCGCCGCTGCCAGCGCCGCATGAACTCCGGGTCGGAGGTCTGCTCTGCGGGTGCCTCCTGTGTCTTCGCGTAGTTGCGAAACTCCCGACGCAACCACTCGGGGTCGGAATCCAGCGAATCCAGTTCCGGGAGCGCCGCCGCTTTCCCGCCCCCCAAGGCGGTCGTCGTGAGTCCCGCCGTGGCGGCCAACAGGGTCCGCCGTGTGAACTGCCCGCGCATCCTTTCGAGTCGATGTATCCGTAACTATAGCCAAAGGGTTACTGGCGCCTCTATCCGGTCATTTATGTGCGAACCGGACCCACGACCGGCGGCCGGTGAACGCACGCGGAATCACAACCCTCACTTGCGGCCCCGACGAGGGGTCCGATATGCAACTGGGCGTCATCGGACTGGGCCGGATGGGCCGTATCGTCGTCGACCGGGTACTCGAAGACGGACACGACGTGGTCGCTTTTGACCTCGACGACGACGCCGTCTCGGCGGCGGCCGATGCCGGAGCAACTCCCGCCGACTCAATCGAAGCGCTCATCTCGGAACTCCCCGAGGCGAAGCGAATCTGGCTGATGGTGCCCGCAGGCGACGCTGTCGACGCGACGCTCGACGACCTCGACCCGCTGCTCGACGCCGACGACGTGGTCGTCGACGGCGGCAACTCCCACTTCGAGCGCTCCGTCGAGCGCGCCGAAGCACTCGACGCGGCGTATCTCGACTGCGGCACGTCGGGCGGCCCCGCTGGCGCCGAGTTGGGCTTTTCGCTGATGGTCGGCGGCCCCGAGTGGGCCTACGAGGCGATGGTGCCCGTCTTCGACGCCGTCGCCACCGGTCCCGACGGCCACGATCGCATGGGCCCCTCCGGGTCGGGCCACTACGTGAAGATGGTCCACAACGGCGTCGAGTACGCGCTGATGCAGGCCTACGGCGAGGGGTTCGAACTGCTCTCCGAAGGACGGTACGACCTCGATATGGAGTCGGTCGCCCGGACGTGGAACAACGGCGCCGTCATCCGGTCGTGGCTGCTGGAACTCTGTGAGGAGGCGTTCCGCGAGGAAGGAAACGACCTGGGCGATGTGGATGACCACATCGCTGGAGGGTCGACGGGAACCTGGACCGTCCAGGAGGCCCTCGAACAAGAAATCGCGGTGCCGCTCATCTACGAGGCTCTCGGCGAGCGCTTCGACTCCCGCGCCCCTGAGGAGGGGAAATTCTCCCGGCGTCTCGCCAACCGCCTGCGGTATGGCTTCGGTCGACACGAAGTCGAACGGCGGGAGTGACCCGACAGAACACTCATACACGCCGCCGGCGTAGGCCCGCGAAATGACACGCGTCGTCGTCGTCCGCCACGGCGAGACCGACTGGAACAAGAACGGCCGGATGCAGGGCTGGGCGCCCGTCCCCCTGAACGAGCGGGGCCGACAGCAGGCCACGGCCGCCGGCGAGTTCCTCGCTTCGGAGTACGACATCGACCGCGTCTTCTCGTCGGATTCGGTTCGGACTCGCCAGACGGCCGACCGCCTGCTGGAGGGCGTCGGCGAGGTACCCATCGAGTTCGAACCACACTGGCGGGAGCGCGATTTGGGCGTGTATCAGGGCCTCACCTACGGCGACGTCGAGGAGCGCTTCCCGGAGTTCGGTCTCGGCGAGGCCGCCTACGAGGCGTCGCTGCGCATCCCCGAAGGCGGCGAATCGTTGCGAGACGTGGCTGACCGCGTGACCAACCGCTTTTGGTCCGTCGTCGACGCCCACGACGACGCGACGCTGTTGGTCGTCACTCACGGCGGGCCGATTCACGTCCTGCTCGGATACGCCAAGGGAATGGCCCTCGAGGAAGCGCTCGGAAGCCACCATCAGGCCAACTGTGCGGTCAACGAGATTCGGGTCGACGACGGGATGGCGGTCGTTCGGGAGAACGTGACGGAGTGGGAGCGCTAGCGCTTATCCGGCGCCTTCTCGCCCAGCCACTCCTCGTAGAAGGTGTCGATGTCGGGTTCGAAGTTCTGTAAGACGGGATAACCCGCCGGCACGGCGTCCACGTCGAGTTGGGCGAAACAGCCGGGACAGAACCACTCTCGGAGTTGGAACGTCCAGTCGGGGTGTGGCGTCTGGTACTCCGGGTAGATTTCGCGGTGGTCTGCCTCGTCCTCGCGGACGCGGATTCGTGCGTGTTCCTTCCAGTTCTTCTCGACGCCGCAGAACTCGTGGCCACAGTCGCATTTGACGATGCGGCCCTGTTCGGAGCCGACGACGTAGAGGTGGTCGTTCAGCGGGAGCAGGATGGGGTTGTCCCACTCGACGTCCTCCTGTAGCAGTCGTCGGGTCACCTCGAAGCGCTGGTCGTCCTTCGGGTCCGGCAACACGTCGTTGCGCAACTCCTCCCAGCCGAGTTCGCCGTCGATGAGCTTTTCGACCTGTTGTCTGTCGGTTTCGGTTGCCATTGTCAGAATCCACTCCTGTCGATGTCCCAGAACTCGTCGAACTCCGATTTGAACTCCTCGGAGATGTCGAAGGCGTCGACGTACATCTCGGCGACGGGGTCGGAGACGTCGCCGTCCTGAACGCGCTCGCGCTCTTCTTCGAAGAACTCCTCGAAGGGGACGCTCTCCTCGGCACGCCGCTCTCGAATCTTCTCGCGGGCGGCGTCGGTCGCCTCCTGGTCTATCTCGAAGACGCGGTTCTTCTCGTCGAACTCGCCGACGACGCCGTACACTTTCTCGACGGTCTCCGGCGAGTAGATTTCCTCCTCCACGTCGGCGACGACTTTCTCCAGTGGGCGCTCCAGTGGGTCGCCCCACCCGGGGCCGCCGCCCATCTGGAAGTGCATCACGTCGTGGTTGTCGAACTCCTTGGGGAAGTAGTTCCCACGGTGGGTGCGCTCGATGTCGCCGTCGATGTGTTCTTCGAAACTGCCGGGTGGGGTGTCGCCGGTCGGATACGGTTCGCCCTCCCTGGCCCGGTCGGCGAGGTCGGTGTCGTGGGCGCGGACGGCGTACTTCGTCGACCCGGGGTAGCCGCCGGCCATCCCCGCCGTCGAGAACGCCACGTCGGGGATGGAGGCCTTATACAGCGTGCAGTCCTCGGTACCCATCACGGTCATGACGCCCTCCCACCCGGAGCCACCGCGGTACTTCCCGTGGCCCGCCGAATCGGTCTTCATCTGTCGGGAGAGGTACTGGGTCCCCCACTGGACCATCTCCCACTCCTCTACGTCGCCCATGTCGGCCTCGGGGTTCCACATCGCATAGCCGTGGTCGAGGCCGTCCCGGACGGCCGACGCCCCCAACCCCTGACAGGAGAGGTCGAAGGGGCTGACGGGGAAGTAATCGCCCACTTCGTCGGGAATCATCTGGGCCATGCTCTCCATCAGCGTCCCGCCGCCCTGAACGGTGTCGGTGGTCTCGGAGTAGCCGGTGACGACCTCCTCGCGGAAGCCGCGGGAGAAAAACGCCTGCGAGACGTTCTGCCACACCGACTGGAACGCCGGCATGATGGTCCCCCACGGCGCGTGAAACGACAACTGTGGGTCGTCGGGGTTCGTCAGGCTCCCCTCCGGGAAGTTCGTCTCCAAGGCGTAGTGAGAGCCGTCGTTGACTTTTCCGTCGTGGAGCAGACACTGGGTGAGCGACACCCACAGCCCGCCGGTCATCGACCCCTCGGCGGCGTTGAAGGAGTGTTTCCCCTGCGAGGAGGTCCCCTCCATGTCCAGCGACATCGTGCCGTCGGCGTTGATGTCCATCTCGACGGGGAGGTGATGGAGGCTGTCTTTCTGCTGTTCGGGCTTCCAGCCCTCCTCGGCCAGCGGCAGGCCGACGAATGAACTGTTCCGGTAGGTGCCGGGGAACAGTCGCTCCTGGACGCGGGACTCCATCGTCCGGCGGCCCTCCTCGACGGCCTCTCGGGTGAACTGCTTGAACGTCTCGGCGCCCACGTCGTCGATAATCTCGTGGACGGCCTCTCGAATCATGTGACAACCGGCGAGACGGCACTTCTCGTCTAGGTCCCAGTACATCGGCGTCCGGGTCGACCGCTCGCCGCGGGTCTTCCAGTCCTGATACAGTTCGTCGCCCTCGCCGATTTTCTCACACGTCGCGTAGATGCCGTCCTCGAAGCGGGAGGTGTGGACGATGGAGGTGTGGCCCTGTGAGGCGCCGCCGATGTCGGCCTCGTGGGTGACGCCGTCGGCCCACGCCACCAACTCCCCGTCGTGGAAGATGGGGACGATGGTGTGGACGTCCGTCGTGTGGACGTTGCCGAGGTCGTTGTCGTTGTTGCAGAACACGTCGCCGGGTTCGATGCCGCGGTCGTGTTCGTAATCCTCCTCTATCATCCACTTGATGGCCAGCGAGCCGGTGTGGACGTGGACGATGATGCCCGTCGAGACGGCGATGGAGTCGCCCTCCGGGGTGTAAATCTGGAAGCACAGTTCGCCGATTTCCCGGACGATGGGCGACGCCGAGACGTGGAGTGCGGTCTCCCGGGCGGAGACCAACGCCCCACGGAGCCGGGAGTAGAGCCGCTCGTACTCGAAGCGGTTCTCCTCTTTCAATTCGAGGTCCTCCAACCCGCGGTAGTGGCCGGTCTCCTCGGTCAACCGCTCGGTCTCTGCGAGCATCGACTGCAACGATTGCCCGTCCCAGCCGATTTCGCCCCCGTTGGTCAGCTTCTCCGTGACGGCGAGTTTCTCCTCGCCGACTTTGTCGTTCTCGATGCTCATTGTTCCTGTAGGTGGTAGATTCGGTTCTCGTCGAGCGGTGCCTCATACCCCGGCGGCACGAGGATGGTCGTCGCGGGCGCCTCGATGACCGAGGGGCCCTCGATGCGGTTGCCCGGCTGGATGTCGCGCATCTGCCAGAGGTCGGCGGCGTGCCAGGCGTCGTCCCAGTAGATGTCCCGGGTGCCCTTGTGGGCGTCCTCGGGTGGCGTCTCACCCCGCAACTCTTCGTGGGGGATGGTCGGCTTCGCCGAGGGGCCGACGCCGACGCCGATGGCCATCGTAATCTGATAGCCGTTCTCCGGCGACTTCGCGGCGCGCTGGAACACTTGGTCGAACTTCGCCTCGTAGCGGTCGATGACGTCTTCGACGCCCTCGCTGTCGATGCCTTCCTCGTCGTCCCAGACCTCGCCGATGTCGACTTCGAGGTCGTCGAGCATCCCGAGATACTGGATGCGAAGCGACGGCTGGAACTCGACGGTTTCGGGGTCGACGCCGTCGCGGTCGAAGGCCGTCTCCGCCCGTTTGCGGAGGGTTTCGAGGGTGTCGTTGATGGAGTACGCCACCGAAGAGGCGTTCGAGAAATCCGGCTGGAGTATCTCGTCGACCGACTGGTCGTAGCGATAGGCCGAGTCGGCACACGCACAGCCGAACGCCGAAAACGCCGCCGCCCACTGTGGGATGAGGATGTCCTCGAACTCCAGTCCGCGGCTGTAGCCGGCGGCGTGCAGCGGCCCGCCGCCGCCGTAGCTCATCAGCGTGTAGTTCTCCGGGGAGTAGCCCAACCCGAGGATGAGACCGCGGAGTTCGTTCGACATGTCGCGTTCGACGATGTCGAGGACGCCGCGGGCCGTCTCGATGGGGTCCTCGTCGAGCGGACTCGCTATCTGGTCGTCGATGGCGTCGATGGCCACCTCGCGGTCCATCGGGATGTCGCCGCCGAGGAACGAATCGGGGTTGAGATAGCCGAGGGCGAGCGTACAATCGGTGACCGTCACCGTGTCCACGTCGCTGTCCATGTTCGAGTAGCCGACCTTGTACCCCGCCGAATCGGGGCCGACCTCGATGCGCTCGGAGGTCCGGTCGACGCGGACGTACGACCCCGTCCCCGACCCGATGGTATCCATCGCCGTCATCGGGATGTTTACCATGAACTGCGCGAGGCTCTGGTCCCACCGGGTGGGGTAGTGGCCCTCGGTGATGAGTCCCACGTCGAAGGAGGTCCCACCCACGTCCGAGCAGACGAGGTTGTCGATGTCGAGTTCCTCGGCGAGGAACTCCCCACCGAAGATGCCGCCGATGGGACCGGACAGCATCGTATCGACCAGCCAGTCGTGTTCGGGGGCGACCGTCCCGCCCGAGGAGGTGAGCACCCGGACGGGTGACTCCGAGCCCAACTCGGCGAAGCCGTCGTCGACCTGCCGGAGTTGTTCGCGGGAGGGTTCGGCGGCGTAGGCCTCGATGACCAAGGTGTTCAGTCGCGGCAACTCCCCGCGAATCGGCTTCTGTTCGGAGGACAGCCAGATGGGGACCGACTCGCCGCGCTCGTCCATCACCTCCTCGGCGATGTCCTTGATTTTCTGCTCGTGGTTGTCGTTGAGATACGAGTAGACGAGGCAGACGCAGATGACCCGGACGCCGCGGTCGAGCAGGTCGTGAATCGCGTCGTAGGCCTCGTCTTCGTACAGCGGCAGCGTCGGTAGCCCGGCCATGTTCATCCGGCCGCGGACGCCGCGGATGTTCTCCCGCGGGACGAGCGGTTCGGGGTGTTCGTGTTCGCGGGCATGGAGGCGACCCGCATACGAGCGGTCGGCCCACGACTGGATGCCGCGGCCGAACCGGAGTTGGTCCTCCATGCCGCCGTTGGTGATGACGCCGATGTTTCCCGACCCCTCTCGTTCGAGCAGGCGGTTCAACATCGCCGTCCCGGAGTAGACGATGCCCTCCAGTTCGCCGGCACCATCGGTAGGGTCGAGGCCCCAGTTGTCGACGGCGTCGGCGAAGGAGTTCGTCGTACACACCGACTCGTCGTCGGGCGTCGTCTGTGCCTTTCCGACGGTGTAGTTCGCCTCGTCGTCGACGACGAAGGTGTCGGTCATCGTCCCGCCGGTGTCCATCGCGAGTAGACGCGGACGGTTGTGATCGTCGTCGGCGCTCACGACGACCACCCATGTCCTGTGTTACTGTGGCTCACGGCAACGGGTACTGAACACGATTAATAATGTAGTTGTAGCCTCGCACCGGAGGGGGGTTGAAATATCGACAGGCGTTTGTACGTTTATCGGTAACAACACACGATGACTACGGAGCCCGAAGTCGTCGTCGCAGTCGGAAATCCCGACCACGTCGAGCAGTTGGTTCGAACCGCGGGCGACCTCGCCCGGGCCCGAGACGGCCGGATTCGACTAGTGAGCGTCGCCGTCAAATCCCACGACTCGCCGTTCGAACTGTTCTCCGACGAGACGATTCGACGAGAGTACTCGGGAAACCGACAGGCGCTGTTGGACCGGGCGACGGCGACCGCACCGTCGGACGTTCCCGTCGAAGCCGAACTCGTCGTCGCGAAGTCGGTTGCGGCAGGCGTGTTGGACGTGGCGGCCGCCCCTGCCGTCGAAGCGCTCTTCATCGGCTGGCACGGGCCGTCCCGACGTTCGGAGGTCGTTCTCGGAACGAGCGTCGACAGGCTACTCCGTCGGGCCCCCTGTGATGTCTACGTCGAGCGCATCGGCCGTACCGCCGATGGGGTCAACCGAGTGCTCCTGCCGGTGGCCGGTGGACCACACGTCCGGCCGGCGGCGACAGCCGCGGCGGCCATCGCCGCCAGCAACGACGCGACGGTGACCGTGGTGTCCGTGATACCGCCGGGAGCAGACCGCGAGGAACCTCGTAGATGGCTCACGGCCGCCGTCGAGGCGCTCTCGGCGACACCCGGTCCGGAGGTGACAATCGAGACGGGGGTACGCGAGTCCGACAACGTCGAGGACACCCTCGTCGAGACTGCCACCGACTACGACGTCTTCGTTTTCGGTGCCACCAGACAGAGCGGTCTCCGGAAGCGACTCGTCGGGTCGGTCCCGCGTCGCGTCGCCGACCGAACCGACCGGACGGTCCTGTTGGCTCGGGCGGCCGACGCCGTCGACGGTCCGCTGCGCTCGATTATCAGTCGCCTCGAATCCCGCCGCCGCCGGGGCATATGACGGCGACGTTCTGGGCACTCGTCGGATTCGCGGCGCTGGCCGGGCTGTTCATGGCGTGGGCGCTCGGCGCCAACAGCAACTCCCCGCCGTTCGCCCCGGCGGTCGGTGCCAACGCCGTCCCGACGATGCGTGCGGCGTTTCTCATCGGCATCTTCGCCGCGCTCGGGGCGCTCACACAGGGCGGGAGCATCTCCGAGACCGTCGGCACGAGCCTCATCGGCGGCGTCGCCATCACGCCGCTGGCGGCGACGGCTGGTCTCCTCACCGCCGCGACGTTCATGGCACTCGGCGTCTACTCCGGCTACCCGATTCCCGCCGCCTTCGCCACGACCGGCGCTATCGTCGGCGTGGGACTCTCACTCGGCGGCACGCCGGCTTGGGAGACCTACAGACGACTCGGGATGTTCTGGCTCGCGGTGCCGTTCATGTCCGCCAGTGTCGCCTACGTGACGGCGACGCTGCTGCGCCGTGACGACGTTTCGGAGGCCGTCGGCGTCCCGCTGTTGGCGGCGGTCGTCGCCGGCATCGTCGCGAACATCCGTCTCGGCATCATCCCCGCTCGGGACGCCGACCAGGGGACGATAGCCGGCGCGGCCGGCCTGCCGTTCGGGAGTCCGACCGTCGCCGGCGTCGATGTCGTCGCCGTGGTGACGACCGTCGTCTTCGGGGCCCTCGCGTTCCGGTATCTCCGAGGGCGTATGCTCGAGGACGTCGACGCCGGTATCAGGATGTTCCTGTTGGTACTCGGTAGCGTCGTCGCCTTCTCCAGCGGCGGCAGCCAAGTCGGCTTGGCGACCGGCCCCCTCGAGAACCTCGCTCGCGGGGAGTTGGGGCTTCCAGCCATCGCGCTGTTGGCCTTCGGTGCCAGCGGCATCCTCGCCGGGGCCTGGATGGGCGCCCCGCGACTCCTGCAGGCGACTTCCCGTGAGTACGCCCAACTCGGTGTTCGGCGCTCTATCGCCGCCTTGGTCCCCGGGTTCCTCATCGCGCAACTCGCAATTGCACTCGGCATCCCAATCTCGTTCAACAACATCATCATCTCGGGCGTCATCGGGGGTGGTCTCGCGGGCGGGTCGGCGGGCGTCTCGCGGGGAAAAATCGTCCGAACCGTCGTCTTCTGGTTCATCACGCTCGGCTCGTCGGTCGCCGTCGGTTTCGGACTCTACAGGGGGCTTACGACCGCACTCGGTATCCGCTGAGTGCAGTCGCTACCGGATGACGGTGACCGGGACGGGCGCGTCGCCGACGACGGCCGTCGCGACGGTGCCGAGGAGCCGTCGGGCGAGAGCGTTCCGCGATTCGCTGTGACTCCCCATCACGATGTGGTCGACGCCGTGACTCTCGGCGTAATCGATAATCGTCTCCGCGGGGTCGCCCGTCTCGACGGCCGTTTCGATGGTTCCTCCGGCGACTTCGGCCTGCTCGCGGGCGCGCTCCAGCACCGTCTCGGCGTGTTCTTCGGCCGCCTCGCGCCGGTCGTCGTCCAACTCGAGAATGCCCCCTTCGCTCATCGGGCCATCGAGCGGCGTGACGACGTTCAGTACCGTTATCCGGCAGTCGTACACCGCGAGGGTGTGCTCCAGTGCCGCTTCTGCCAGTGGTGAACCGTCCAGCGGCACCAGCACGTGTGTGGGCACCCTGTCCATACCGATGCTTCGCCGTCCACCCGCAAGTACTCTCGGCCGACTGAGGCGACGGACCCGTCCGGTCGAACGCTCGGACTACGTCGGGTACTCGGTGTCCAATACGTCGCTTTCCTCGGGTGTGTCCGTCTCGCCGGCCGGCGAGACGCTCCCCGTTCGATAGCCCGCCAAATCGAGCGTGACGTGGTCGAAGCCGGCGTCGGTGAGGTGTTCGCGTGCGGCGGCGGCGAAGTCGGAGTCGAGCGCCCGCTCCAGTTCCGACTCGCCGACCTCGATGCGGGCGAGTCCGTCGTGGTCGCGCACCCGGAACTGCTCGAAGCCCCACGTCCGCAGCAGTGTCTCGGCTTTCTCGACGCGGCCGAGTTTCTCCTCGGTGACTTCTAGGCCGGTCGGGATGCGCGAGGAGAGACACGCCATCGACGGCTTGTCTGCCACCGAGAGGTCGTAGTGGCGGGCGATTTCCCGGACTTCCTCCTTGGTGATGTCGTGTTCCAAAAGTGGGGAGTAGGCGTTCAACTCCTCGACGGCACGCAGGCCGGGGCGGTGGCCCTCGCCGGGGTCGGAGGCGTTCGTTCCGTCACAGACGATGTCGATACCCAACTCCCGGGCGGTGTCGAACATCCGGCCGAGTCGCATCGACCGGCAGTGATAGCACCGGTCGCCGTCGTTTTCGACGAACGCCTCGCTGTCGAGTTCGGAAAACGAGACGATTTCGTGGCGGACGCCGATTTCCTCGGCGACGCGGGTGGCGTCGGTCAACTCGGCGTCGGGCAGCGTCTCGCTTTTGGCGGTGCAGGCGACGGCGTCGTCGCCGAGAGCCTCCTCGGCCAGCGCGGCGACGACGGCGGAGTCGACGCCGCCGGAGAAAGCCACGAGAACGCCGTCGCGTTCCCGGAGGTCCTCGACTGCGGCCGCCCGTTTCGCCTCGACCGTGGTCATGTTCGAATCGTCGTGATGAGCGTAGAAAAGCCCAGCGCCACGCCCCTGTCACCGTCGAGCGAACGACCGAACCGGAACACCACGTACAAGCCCCCGCGCCACGCATCTCCGCCGATGACAGAGAGCGAACGCGTCTGGCTGGTCGAACGCACCTACACCGACCGCGACCTCGTGGTCCTCATCTATGCGACGCCCGACGGAACGCGCAAACTCCGAAAGGAACTGGCACCGACGATGGTCCAGCGGACGACGGTGACCGCGGCGACCGACGCCAACCCCTCGAACCTCGAAACGGTCGAGGACAGCGAGACCATCGAGCGCTACACCACCGAGGTCGAGCGGGTCCGTGAGGGTCACGACCCCGACGACCCGATTTAATCGTGTGGGTGAATAACACGGCGCAGGGAAGCCTCAAGGCCTATAATCCGTGGGTTTGAACCCCGATTCGACATGGCCGCCATCGAATTGGACGACGTACGGAAGGGGTTCGGCGACGTGCAGGCGTTGCGCGGCGTCGACCTCGAAGTCGAAGAGGGAGAGGTGTTCGGCTTCCTCGGCCCGAACGGCGCCGGGAAGTCGACGACCATCAACATCGTTCTCGATTTCGTCCGGCCGGACGAGGGGGCCGCCCGCGTGCTCGGCCACGACGCCCGCGAGGAGAGCGTCGCCGTCCGGGAACGAACCGGCGTCCTCCCCGAAGGCTTCGACCTCTACGACCGACTGACCGCCCGCGAACACCTCCAGTTCGCCATCGACTCGAAGGACGCCGCCGACGACCCCTACCCGCTTCTCGAACGCGTCGGCCTCGAAGACGCCGTCGACCGGAAGGCCGGCGGCTTCTCGACGGGGATGCGCCAACGTCTCGCCCTCGCGATGGCGCTGGTTGGCGACCCCGACCTCCTCATCCTCGACGAACCGTCGTCGGGTCTGGACCCGAACGGCGCCCGCGAACTCCGCGAACTCGTCGAGGAAGAGGCCGCCGACGGCACGACGGTCTTTTTCTCCAGCCACATCCTCGGGCAGGTCGAGGCGGTGTGTGACCGCGTCGGCATCATCCGCGAGGGTGAACTCGTCGCCGTCGACACCATCGAAGGCCTCCGCGAGAACGTCGGCGGCGGGTCGACGCTCGTCGTACAGGTCGATTCGGTCCCCGACGACGTTGACCATCGGCTGAAGAGCATGGACGGCATCGACAGCGTCACCGTCGACGGGACGACGCTCCGTATCGGCTGTGCAGACGACGCGAAGATGACCGCCATCTCCGAACTGGAGGACATGGGAGCGACGGTGTCGGACTTCTCGACGGAGGAAGCGCCGCTGGAGGACCTCTTCGCCGCCTACACGGAGGGTGAAAAATGAGCGTCCGTGCCGTCGCCGAGAAGGACTTCCGGGACGCGCTCCGGTCTCGGTTGCTCATCGTGTTGACGGCGCTGTTCGCGCTGTTCGCCGCCGGCGCCTCCTACGTCGTCACGAACATCCAACCGCCACAGCAGGCGCAGTTCACCGGCGAGGTGACGACGGTGCTTCTCATCGTCGGACTGGTGAGCGCGACGGCGGTGTTCATTCCCATCGTCGCCATCGCCGCCGCCTATCGGTCGCTATCCGGCGAGCGACAGAGCGGAAGCCTGAAACTGCTGTTGTCGCTGCCGAACAGCCGTCAAGACGTCGTCCTCGGAAAGTTCCTCGGCCGCGCCGGGGTCGTCTCGATTGCCCTGCTCATCGGGTTCGGAATCGGGTTGGTGTTCACGGCCGTCTTCGCCGACGCCTTCTCGGCGGCGGAGTACCTCGCGTTCGTCGCCGTCTCGCTGCTGTTCGCGTTCGTCTTCGTCGCCATCGCCGTCGGCGTCTCGGCGTTTACTTCATCTACCTCCCGGGCCGCCTACGGCGCCTTCGGCCTGTTCGTCGTCTTCCAGTTCCTCTGGAGCATCCTCGTTCAAGGCGCCGTCTACGTCCTCAACGGCTTCTCCTTCGAGGGACTCGAACAGGGGGACACCCTCATCGAACTCTCACAGGTGCTGCAGATTCTCAGCCCCACGACGGCCTACCAGCAGGGGACGCTGTGGACGGTCCGGCGCCTCGCGGAGAACCAAGAGGCCCAGAGCGCCGAGGCCTTCTACCTCGAACCGTGGTTCGGCTTCGTCACGATGGCGCTGTGGATTATCCTGCCGCTTGCGGTCGGTTACCTCCGATTCGAGGGTTCGGACCTGTAGGGCCGATACGCTTTTTCTCGCTCGCGTCGATACTCTAGGACTGCCATGGCCCGAAACCCATTCGACGAAATCGAGCGGATGTTCGACCGGATGAGCCACCAGTTCGAGACGCTCGATGACGACCTCTTCGAGGGCTCTGTCGCCGTCGACATCGAGGATACGGGCGATGCGTTCGTCGTCACCGCCGACCTCCCGGGGTTCGACGGCGACGACATCGACGTGGAACTGTCGGGTGAGACGCTGACGCTGTCGGCGGCCCACAGCGAGTCCACCGACACCGAAGACGAGGACGACGACCATCGCTACATCCGCCGGGAGCGCCGCGAGCAGTCGGTCAATCGGTCGATTCGACTTCCGGCGCCGGTCGAAGAAGCCGACACCGAGGCGTCGTACAACAACGGCGTCCTGACGGTGACGCTACCCAAAGTCGGTGCCGGAGAGGGCCACGACATCCCCATCAACTGACGGACCGACACGTCCCTTCGACGGCCACCCGGTGCCGTCTGTCGACCGTCGAACGACCGTCTGACACCAGTTTCACCACGCTCCCGTATTGCGGTTTCACTTTCAGTCCGCATGGCCGGGTTTTATCATACTCCGACTCCCAGCGTCAAGTGCACACGCTCCTTCCCCTTTGGTCTCACGTCGCCCAGCGGCGGCGCTGGGCCGCCCGGCGGCCAGCCCCGGCGTCGGAAGGCATACCACACAGCCACCAGTAGTCGACGGTATGCTCGAACTCGCGGACGTGGAGGCGGCCCGGGGCCGCGTCGCCGAGACGGCCCGGCAGACGCCGCTGGAACAGTCGAACACGTTCTCGAAGCGCACCGGCGCCGACATCCATCTCAAACTGGAGAACTTCCAACGCACCGGCGCGTTCAAGATTCGCGGCGCGACGAACAAAATCGCCCAACTGAGCGACGCCGAACGGGAGGCCGGCGTCGTCACCGCCAGCGCGGGCAACCACGCACAGGGGGTCGCACTGGCTGCGACGCGGGCTGGCGTCGATTCCGTCATCGTCATGCCGGAGTACGCGCCGATTTCGAAAATCAACGCCACCGAATCCTACGGCGCCGAGGTCGTCCTCCACGGCATCGACTACGACACCGCCGCCGAGCGCGCTCACGAAATCGAACGACAGGAGGGCCGTACCTACGTCCACGCTTTCGACGACCCCGCGGTGATGGCCGGACAGGGCACCATCGGCCTCGAAATCGTAGAGCAGTGCCCCGAGGTGGACACCGTGGTCGTCCCCATCGGTGGCGGCGGTCTCATCTCCGGTATCGCCACCGCTGTGAAGGCGAAAACCGACGCCCGCGTCATCGGTGTCCAAGCCGAGGGTGCCTCCAGCGTCGCCGAATCGCTCCAGAAGGGCCACCGAATCGAACGGGAGTCCGTCGACACCATCGCCGACGGCATCGCGACCCGAACGGTCGGGGAGTTGACTTTCGAGGTCATCAAAGAGCGCGTCGACGAGGTGGTCACCGTCACCGACGCCGAAATCGCCAACACGCTCACCTCGCTGCTGGAGCGGTCGAAGACCCTCGTCGAGGGTGCCGGCGCCGTTCCGCTCGCGGCCGTCGTCGAGGAGCGCTTCGACTACGACGACGGCGAGACCATCGTCCCGGCGCTCTGTGGGGGCAACATCGACCTCAACGTCCTCACGACGGTCATCACCCGCGGACTGGTCGAACGCGGCCGGTTCCTGCGCATCAAGACGGTCCTCAAGGACCGCCCCGGTGCGCTCCAGGAACTCGTCGAGTTGCTCGTCGACCACCGGACGAACATCCACGCCATCGAACACGACCGGGCCTCGAAGGATATCGCGATGAACGCTGCCGAGGTCGAACTCGACCTCGAAACGCGCGGCGAGGAACACGTCCTCGAACTGCTGGACGCTCTCGAAGCGGCGGGATACGAAGTCGAAGTGCAGGTTTGAGCAGTTGGTCCCTCCGCGAACATCGTCCGTTTTAGGTCTGTCTGGGTTCCGTTCGGTCTTCAAATAGTAACGAATCGGATCGATTCCGGCTTTGAGGAGTGACACTGTGGCAGCAAGCCGTGTCCGTATGAATACGTGATTGTATGTTTATATCTATGAAAAACTGTTAAGTAATGGCCGAGACATGTGTGGCGACGTATGTTCCCGAACATAGCACAGCTGCTCGTTCCGTTGCAAAACGGCGGCGGTGGCGGTGGAATCGCTGGTATTGTGGGGCTCATCGTGTATCTCGCCATCATCGTGGCGGTAATCGCCGGATTCTGGAAGGCGTTCGAGAAGGCAGGCGAACCGGGGTGGGCGGCGATTATTCCCATCTACAACGTCTACGTGATGGTCAAGGTGAGCGACAATCCGTGGTGGTGGCTCATCCTGTTTTTCATCCCCATCCTGAACATCATCGCGGTGTTCAAAATCAGCATCGACGTGGCCAAGCAGTTCGGCCAAGGCGTCGGCTTCGGTCTCGGCCTCGCCATCCTGTCGTTCATCTTTTGGCCGCTGCTCGGCTTCGGTGATTATCAGTACGGTGGCGGTTCCGGCGGCGACGCAGCGGCAATCTGAACGCGGCCGCCCTTTTTAGAGCCAATCGAGGAACGTGCCCTCGATGAGCGTCTCGGTCTGTTTGTCGATGTATTCGGCCTGCATCCCCCAGACGGCTTGAGCGAACGGTTCGCCGCGACCGACGGCTTCGGCGACGCGTTCGTGTTTCCAACTGGCGGGCGTCACGCGGCGGTCGACGCGCTCTCTGAGCGGTTGGATGTAGCGGTTTGCCTCTTCTGCGTCCAACCCGCGCAGTTCGAGGCCGTCGCGAGCGAGTTCGAACAGTTCGGCGTACAACTCTTCGGTGTCCGTCGTCTCGGTGCCGTCGGCGGTTATCCAGCGCAACTCGGCGTCGAGCCCGTCACGGACGGCGGCATAGAAGTTCTCGCGGGCGTCGGCCCACGGTTGGTTGTAAATCGGGTGTTCGCGGCGCGGGAGGCTCTCTAGTAGTCCGGCGAACACCGCCTGCAGCGCGATGGTGTCCCGAACCGTGGGCTGACACGGCAGCGGCCGGAATTCGATACGGGCGTTGGCGCTCTGTTTCGTCGGGCCGTCGAACACCGGTCGAACCCACCGCCAGAAACTGCCGTGTTTGTGTCGGAAGTGCTCGAAGCGGTCGTCGAAGCGGTCGCCGCGGTCCAGAAGCGTCGGGACGACCGTCTCGTCGTCGGCGATACGCTGGAGGGCCTCGTCGATGCTGTCGATGTCCTCGGGAAACGTCACCTTCGGGTCGCCGTCAGGGTTGAGGACGGACTCGAACACCGGCACCCGGTTTTCCATCCAGCCCTCCGAGAGGATGGCTTCTGGGTCGGCGTCGTAGAGGTCCGGCGGGAAGAACGGCGAGTTGACGGCCATCGCGAGCAGCGGCCCGGTGACCCGCAGCGCATACCGGAAGTTCTCCGGGAGGTCGTGGGCGTGGGCCACCTGATAGTGGGGCTGAATCGAGGTGATGAGGCTCTCCGGCATCACCGTGTCGGCGTCGAGACTGACGTGTGGCGCATCGAGTTGTAACTCGGCGGCGTAGTCGGTGTTGGCCATCGCATGGTACCGAACCGACGCCGACATGTTCGTCGCCATCCGGATGCCGTCTTCCTCGATGCTGTCGGTGAGGTACTGCGTGGCCGTCTCGCCGACCGGCGGCACCGTCCAGAGGCCGTCGCTGACGAGGGCCATCCCCTCGCGGGTCACTTCGTTTTCGGCGGCGTCGAGTTTCGCTTGGACCTCCGCTTCCTGTGCGCGAAGCCCGTACTTCGACAGCGGCTGTGGCGCCGTCGACAACTCGGCGTTGTGTAACCCGAGTTCCTTCTCGAAGCCGATGTACTCGAGTAGACGCCGGGGCACGCGCATCAGCGCGTCCGTCTCGGCGTTGACCGCGTAGAACTCGTATTCGAGTCCCACGATGGCCTGTGGGTTGTCGAAGGTGCCGTCGTCGATTTCCGCACGGAGCGCCTCGACTTCCTCGTCGACTCGCGACGCGAACTCCTCGCCGTCGACTTCGAGTGCCTCCCTGACCTGCGCCGCGAGTTCTGAGGCGGACATGGGTGGCTCTGTGAGGGCAAACGGTTTGAAAGGTACGGCTCCCGCGATGCCCCGAGGTATAACTGCGATGGCTGTGAACGAGTATCAGAGAACTGGATGACGACGACCCAACTCGACGCTGGGAGTGTCGGCCTTTCGGTGCTGCTCGGTGACGACGAGGAGACCTTCGGCCGGGCCGTCGATGGCCCAACGACTGGCCCACTCGCGGTCATCGGCAGCCCCTTCGGCGGGCGAGAGACGGTGCTAGCGCGTGCCGCCGACCGCCTTGACGCCCGCCACGTCCGATTCGACGCCGACACCAACGCGGACGACGCCGTCGACGCCCTCGCTGGCGGACCGGTCGTCGTCGAGGGGTGTCACCACCTCTTCACCCGCACAGTCGGTGGCTTCCGACCGCTGTCGCGGTTCCTCGATGCGCTCGCCGAAACCGAGACGACGGCCGTCACCGGGTGGAACCGCTTCGCGTGGTCGTATCTCGACGCGGTTCGTGGCATCGAGACCGTCTTCCCGACTCACATCGAGGTCGGAACGCTCTCCGGCGAGGACATCACGGAAGTCGTCGAGGCGAACACGACCGAGCGGCCGACGTTCCTGCGGGACGAAACCGATGAGAGTCCGCTCACCGTTCGGCGGCGTGAGGTGACTGTGGCCAATCGCACGGTGTCGGTTCCCGTTCCGGCCCTCGACCGCAAAGCCATCGTGGCCCGCCGGACCGAGGACCTCGACCCCAAGACGGCGACGTTCGAGCGACTCGCGGCCGTCTCCGATGGAAACCCCGGCGCGGCGCTCGCCATCTGGGAGCGCTGTGTCGACGACGAAGTCCGCCCGACGGGCATCGAGGCACCGGACCTCGACGCGGACCTCGACCGGGAGGCAGCGTTCTGTCTCCGCATCGTCCTCTCGACGGAGCGGGTTGACCGGGGGACGCTGACCGACCGAATCGGCCCGCGGACCCCGCGACTTCTCGGGCAGTTCGCCCGGGCGGGCATCGTCACGAGCGAAGACGGGACGGTTCGGCTCCAACCGGCGGGCGTTCCGTCCGCCGTCGCCATGACCGAACGGAGGGGTATACTGTGATTTCGCTCCAATCGGATGGTGTGGCCGCCGCGCCGGAGGAACTCGCCAACGCCATCGACCTTTCTGCCATCTCCGATGCGCTGTTGGTGTTCGTCGCCGCCTACGTCTTCGCGCGCGTGCTGACGTTCCTGCTGTCGGCGACCGCCGAACGCAGTCCGAGCCGACGTATCACCATCAAGATGTTCATCCCAGTGGTGAGACTCTTCGTCTACGCTGTCGCCGTCTACGTCGTCACCGTTCCCCTGTTGGAACTGAACTCGACGCAACTGGTCGCGGCGTCGGGGCTGTTCGGCGCCGCACTCGGGTTCGGTCTCCGTGACATCGTCGCGGGGCTGTTCGGCGGCCTGTTCATCGTCTTCGAGAAACCGTTTCAGGTCGGCGACAAGGTGTCTATCGGCGACGACTATGGCGAGGTGATTCGCATCGGCCTGCGGTCGACCACGCTGCGGACGCCCGACGACACCGCCGTCGTCGTCCCGAACGACCGGCTGTTCACCGCCAACGTCGGCAACGCCAACGCCGGCAGTCCACACATGATGGTCGTCACCGAACTGAGCGTCGCACCCAGCGCCGACATCGACCGGACGAAAGCCGTCGTCGAGGAGGCCATCGTCACCTCGGCGTACGTCCACGTCGACGACGACCACCCAGTCACCGTGTTGGTCGACGACGAGACCTACTATCGACGGATCCGCGGCAAAGCCTACGTCGACGACCTCAGAGACGAGTTCCCCTTCGCCTCCGACGTGACCGAACGGAGCCTCGAAGCATTCGCGGAGCAAGGCATCGAGACACCCGAGTTGCCGCCCCCGGACTACCGGCTGGAGACGACCACGACCACGAGCGGCTGACCCAGCGCCGAACGATTCATACCTCGGTGGCCGACACTGTGGGTATGACTCACGGCCCGACACGACGGCGCTTCCTCGGCGCTGCAGCGACCGCCCTCGGCGTGAGCGTCGCCGGCTGTAATGTCTTCGACGGCAACGGAACGCCCCCCGACGGTCGCACGGACGCGCCAGGGTCGGACGCTGGAACGTCCGACGCCGCCCTCCCCGAGTCGGTCGCCCTCGAAACGCTCGTTTCGGGACTCGATGCCCCGCTCGATATCCGGTTTTCGCCCGATGCCGACCGCCGCTACGTCGCCGAACAGCAGGGGCTCGTCCACATCCACGAGAGTGGGGGACTCCGAGCGGAACCGCTCCTCGACCTCCGGGAAACCGTCGACTTCGGCGGCGAAAGGGGATTGCTCGGCATCGAACTGCATCCCGACTTCGCCGAGACCCGCCGGTTGTTCGTCCGCTACAGTTCCCCGCGGCGGGAGGGAACGCCGTCGAACTACAGCCACACCTTCGTCCTCGCCGAGTTCGAGGTGCGCGAGGACGGCCGCCGCGTCCGTGCCGACTCCGAACGGACCGTCCTCGAAATCCCCCAACCGCAGGGCAACCACAACGCCGGCGACCTCGCATTCGGACCCGACGGCTACCTCTACGTCGCCGTCGGCGACGGCGGTGCCGGCGGCGACCAGGGGCGGGGCCACGTCGACGATTGGTACGACGGCGTCGCCGGCGGCAACGGACAGGACGTGACGGAGAACCTGCTCGGTAGCATCCTCCGACTCGACGTCGACGCCGGCGGACGCGGGGACTACGAGGTTCCCGACGACAACCCGCTCGTCGGCCGCGAGGGACTCGACGAACAGTTCGCGTGGGGATTGCGCAACCCCTATCGGATGTCCTTCGACGGTGCGGAGTTGTTCGTCGGCGACGTGGGGCAGAGTCGCTACGAGGAAATCAACCTCGTCACGGCGGGCGGCAACTACGGCTGGAACGTCCGCGAGGGCGTTCACTGTTATGAGGCCGACGAGTGCCCGACTGAGACGTCACCAGATGTTCGCGGTAGCGAGGCGCTCGTCGACCCCATCGTGGAGTATCCGCACTCGGATGCCGCAGTCGGCGGTATCTCCGTCATCGGCGGGTACGTCTACCGCGGGTCGGCCGTCGAGGGACTCGGCGGCGCTTACGTCTTCGGCGACCTGCAGGCCAACGGTCGGCTGTTCGTCGCCACCCGTCCCGACGAGGGACGCACGTGGCCGACGCGAGCGGTTTCACTCGCCAGTGACGCGGATGAGCGACTCCAGCGAGTCCTCTCGTTCGGCCGGGACGGCGACGGCGAGGTGTACGTTCTCGGGCTGGGGTCGGAGGGTGGTGCGGTCCACCGGCTCGTGGCCGCGGAGTGAAAAAGAGTAAGTCCCTCAGCCAACCCGGTGTTCGACGCAGTCCTCGTCGGCTGGACGCTGTGGCGTCGATAGTTCGACGCAGTTCTGAGCGGTGTCGTCCTCGCCGGGCCAGGAGTCAGCGCCGGTGACTTCAACCGAAACACGGAGCACGGGGAGACAGTCGCCTGCTTTGAGTCCGACCGCGTCGTAACGGGCACGGAACCGACTGCCACCGGAAGCGGGGTCGACCGTCCAGCCGTCTCCCTCGGCGGCAGCGAACGTCATCCCATCGGGAAGTTCGTCGGTCAACTCGACGAACTCCTCATCGCAGCCGCCCTCGCCGACGTTGCACACCTCGAAGGCGTACGTTCCCGTTTCCCCGTACTCGAAGCGACTTGCAACCCGCTTTTCGACGGCGAGTTCACACTCCCCTTCGTGGCCGACGACCGGGTGTCGGACGCAGTCGTCGTCTATGGCCTCACCATCGTGCTCCAGACGGACGCAGTTCTCGGCGACGTCACCATCGGGCCACTTCTCCGGGTCGGGGAGTTCGACGTTGAGGGTCAGAGCGGACAGACAGTCGCCTGGTGGGAGTCCGCCCGCGTTGTCGTGTCGGCAGACGACCGACCCGCCCTGCTGCTGACAGTCCCACCCGACCCCGGCGTCTCCAGCCAAGTTCATCCCCTCTGGGAGGTCGTCGGTCACCTCGATTGGCCCCTCACAGCGCCCCCCTCCGTCGTTGCACACCTCGATTCGATACTGACCCGTCTCCCCGAGATGGAACTCGCCCTCGGCTGTTTTCCTCACGGAGAGGTCGCACTCACCGGCCGGGTCGCCACCGTCGCCGGCACAGCAGTACCGAACCCTGAGGGTCGCGAAGTCGACGGCTGTGTCGTCTTGGACGTGGATGTCCAGCCGGCCGTGGTTGTTCAACACCGGTAGCAGGTCCGTCGTCGAGCCGTCGGCCTCCGGCAGTTCAGAGAGGTCAAGCGTGAGGCAACGCTCGCCGGTGTCGTCGGCGTCCCACTGGGTATCGAAGACGCCCGGCGAGCCGTCGTGGTTGCCAAGATAGCGGCTCCAGCGGCCCAACTCCGAGCCGTCGTCGTCCCAGACGCCGAGATTGATTCGGTCGTTGGTGTCGAGACTGCTTCCCTCCGGCCGGAGACAGAGTTCGAGTTCAGCGTCACAGATATCGCCGACCTCACGGGAGGGTCGAAGTTCGTCGAACGTGTGGCCGAAGTGGGTGTTGATACCCGATTCGTCGAACCCGTCGAACGGCCCGGGCCACCGCGCCTGAATGCCTTGACTCGGCGCGGCAGGTTCGGCGTTCCCCGTATCGAAGTCGTCGTCGACGCCGGCCTCGAAGGTGCGTTCGCCTTCGACGCAGGGACGCGTGCAGTCGCGGTCGTTGTGCGGTTCCGCCCCGCCAGTTAGCAACTCGGCGCAGTTCGAGACGCCGTTTTCGGCCGGGAAATCACCGAACGGGGCTACCGAAACGTCGATTCGGAGCGATGGCAGACACTCCCCGGGAGCGAGTCCGTTCGGGTTGGGGTGGGTCGCCTTGACGCGTCCTCCAGTAACACCGACGTTCCACCCCGGCCCGGACGCGGCCTGGAAGTCGACACCGGCAGGCAACTCGTCTTCGAGCTCGATGGCCTGCTCGCAGTCGCCGTCACCCGCGTTGCACACTTCGAGACGGTATGTACCCGTCTCGTCGAACTCGAAGGGCCCTTCGTGTGTCTTCTCGACGGTGAGGTCACACGACCCACGACAGCACTCGCCGTTGCTCGCTGTCACTGTCCCGATGAGGTTCAGCCCCGTTACGACGGCGGCGGTGTCCCGAACGACGACCGTCAGGCAGTTTTCACCGGACTGAAAGAACCGCCGGTATCGCTGGCCGTATCGTTCCTCGATAGGCGGTCCCGAGAAGCTCCCAGTACCGCTGAACGGCAGGGAGTTGCCGTTCAGTCGGATGTCCTCGACGGCGTCGTCGGCCCGCAGCCGCAACTCCAGCTCCGGCTCGCTGAACCCCTCGCTCAGACAGAAGCAGTAAGTGTACTCGAAGGTCTCGGTGTCATGGCTGAGACCACCACCGCCGCCGCAGGCGACTGAAACCCACTGACTGTCCGGAAATGGCCCGGCCCACGCTGGGTCGGGGTTGATGACATCTGCTGGGCGTGAAGTGGGGCCGTGGATGACATCCTCGTGGGTAATCTCCCAGTCGTCGTCGGCACTACACGGACCGATGGTCGAATCCGAGGACTGGTCGTAGCCCGTGTTGAGGACGTACTCGGCGTCCGGACAGGGCCGGTCGTCGCTGGGGGTCTCCGTCGGCGTCACCGTCGGCCTGTCGGTTGGCGTAGCGGTCGGGTCACCGCCGTTACAGCCGGCCAGTGCCGCCGCGCCACCGACACCGACGGCCTGTAGGATTCGCCGTCGCGACAACGTCGGTTCGTCGCTCATGGCCGCAGCCTCGCTGCGCTCTTGTCGTGTTTCTTCCCCTCGGTGGTGGCGCGTTGCGTGTGTTTATCCTTCTTTTTCGCCCGTTTCGTTGCGGCCGAATTGGCGTCGTCTCCGTCACCGTGCAGCATCTTCTCGCCCTGCTTCGCGCCACGGGTCATAGTGAGGTCGTCGAACTCCGGTCGGGCGGCACTCTCCCCCATCAGCTCGCCGTTGCCGTCGAAACGTAGGTTCAGCGCACGGTCGTTGGGCTCGCCATCGCCGCCGTCGGCCGCGCCGTCGTCATCGTCCCACAAAACGATGGTAATGACGATGGTTCCGTTGGGATACACCGTTACATCGATGGACGGTCCCGCCATCGCCACCGTGTCGTTGCTCCCGTCGCCGCCGTTGACGTTCACGGTCCTCCGATTCGCTTTCGTTCGTTCGGCCTCGGAGTCGTCAGTCGCGTTCGCGGCCGTGTTCGGAGTGGTGTGTCGGTCGTCTTCGGTCGTCCCGTGTTGGTCGTCTTCGGTCGCTCCCACCGCGACGGGAGCGACAAGTAGGCCGCTGACGAGCAGTGCTGCGAGCAGTACCGCGAGTCGTCGGTTGTTGATGTGGCTCATCGTGGTCACCTCAGTCCATTTCCTCCAGTCGGACCGCCGCGTCGGACTGAATCCAGCGGTCGTCGTTCTCCCGGTCGTACACGAGCAGCCCGTCGTCATCGACGAGGCTGCCGTAGCGACCGAACATCGGTTCGTTGGCGCTGTGCGTCGAGTCGTCCACGTTTTCTGGTATGCTCATTGTTTGTCCTCCGTCGTGGGCGTCCCCCGGACCCCTCCCGCAACCGCCGAGGGGTCGGCGGGACATCGCTAGTCTCTGGATACCGTTCGTCGCATCGCAATCGCTCATACCTGCCATACTATCGTATAAAGGGGCGATTCTGTGGGTGGATTTGAGCCACTCCAACCGAATCCAGCCGAATTTATCGAGCCGCAGTACTGTGGTTTCCCGTAACGCTCCGATACCGGTCTGTTGAACGGTAGAAAAATTAATATACTAGTATTCTCTCCGGAAGAGATGGTCTCGCGGTTTCGGCCGAAGGTTTACGGTACAGGCCGTAAATCGGTCGAATCGATGCACGGTATGTCGGGGGCCACCGTGTTGGTGGTCGCGGTCGTGGTTCTCGCTGTCGGGGGCGCCGCCGCTCCCGCGAGCGCCGCGTCGGGCGCGGACGCGTGGTCGTCACTGCAAAACGGGACGGACCTCGACTCCGACCGAGTCGTCACCGAGGTCGAGGTTCGACCCGACGGCTCGGCCCACTGGAGTGTAAACTACCGCGTTCGACTCGACAACGAGAGTGTGACCGACGCCTTCGAGGCGGTTCGTGCGGATATCGCGGCCAACCGCCTCGAACGCGCGGGTCGGTTCAAACTCCGCACCGAATCGGTCCTTGCTGCTGCGGCCAACGAGACGGGCCGAGAGATGGAAATTCAGGAGGTGACCGTCCGGACGGACCGGCGACAACCGCCGGGTACCTCAGAGGAGTACGGCGTCGTCACCTACGAGTTCGTGTGGACGAACTTCGCGACGACGACGGACGACGGACTCACCGTCGGCGGCGCACTACCGGGGTTCTTCCTCACCGAGGACACGACGATGCTCCTCACGTGGCCCGAGGAATACCGACTGGTGGACGCTACGCCCGCCTCCGACGAGACCAGAGACGGCACGGTCGTCTGGAACGGTCCAAAGGAGTTCAGCACCGACGGTCCCCGCGTAGCCATCGAACCGACCGGCGGTTCGACGGGAATCCCCGGTCCGGGAATCCCGGTGGTGGTGGCGGCTATTGTAGTTCTGACGGTCGTTTTGGGCGTGGGTTGGTATCGACGCGAGGAGGAGACAGACAGCGACCCGGAGACGACGGCTGCCACGGAGCCAGTGGAAACGGCACCGTCGTCGGGTTCGGGGACGCCCTCTGAGGACCTGTTGAGCGACGAGGAGCAACTCCTTCGGCTGATTGAGGAACGCGGAGGGCGGATGAAACAACAGGACGCTGTCGAGGAACTGGAGTGGTCCGAGACCAAGACCAGTCAGGTCGTCACGGAACTGTACGAGGCCGAAAAAATCGAACGGTACCGACTCGGACGGGAGAACGTACTGGCGCTTCCGGGGGAGATGGACGTATGACCCACGAAACGCTCGACAATCAGCGTAAATTCGGCGGGATTCGGCCGGAGCGTGATACGGTATGATACGGTTCGCTGACGGACGGTCAGATATGATTCGGCGTGCTGTGGTGGTCGCAGTGGTCCTGTTTGTGGTGTCGGTGTCCATCGTTGGAGGCTTTGGCACGGCAACGAGCGGTGTCGACCAACAGAGCCGGCCGGCCGACAACGAAACGGCAGCCGGCGAGCGGCTGGCTGGCACCATCGCGGTTGAGGATACAGCGGTTTCGGGGGCGGTCGAACGCGCTCGATTCCGGCGGGCGCTCCGGACAGCCGATACGGAGACTGCGCGAGCCGAGGTCATTGCGACCTACCTGAACCGCAGTCGAGACCACCTCGATAGGCTCGAAACACGCGAAGACGCCCTCGATGAATCCCTCAAAAACGGTTCAATGACTGCCGGCGAACACGAGGCACGAACGGCACGCCTCGGTGCCCACGGAGACGCTCTCAGAGAGTTGACCGCCGCGTTGGCGACCGCCTCGGAGAACCTCTCAGCCGAACGGCGAGAGGAGTACGGTATCGAACCGGTGACGATTCGGCAGGTCCGAGACCGCGCCGACGCCCTCGCCGAGCGAACGCTCGATGAGCGATACCGCACTGACACCGCGGTCTTCGGCGATATCGCTCGGATGACCGATGCGTATAACGCCCACGTCGACGGCGACTCGGGTATCCTCCGTAACCGAATCCAGGGCGAACGAGTGGACCTCCATGTCGAGTCATCAAACGGCCCGGACGCAGTCGTCTCCTTCCGCATCGACAGCGACGGCCGGTTCACTGAGGTCCGGGCCGGATCACGTGGCGACGCCACCCTGCAAGCGGTGACCGATGGCCGAACCGTCCAACGAATCGGAACTGCCGGCGACGCCGCCGACGCCTTCTATCGCGCCGTCGACGAAAACGAGATTCGACTCGAAGGAGTCGGTATCGTCGGTGGCCTCGAGTGGCGACTCATCGAGTTGGCTGACTCCCTCCGGGAACGGACGTGAACGTCGCCGTACAGACTGTTCTTCGCCTGCAGTAGAGGGACGCAGAATCCCTCATCGTGGGCGGAACTATCGGCTTCGAAACGCCCGAAGTAATAGTCCATCCTGGATTCGAACCAGGGTCGAAGCCCCCAGAAGGCTTCAGGATTGGCCACTACCCCAATGGACTGTGCGCATTGGAATGCAAGCCGTGGGTCTATTTATGATTGTCGTGTTCGGCCGACAGTTGGTCGCTCGTCGAGCGTCCGTCACGACGCCGAACCGACACCGACATACTGCCGCCGGGGGCAGAGACGGGTATGTACGTCGGTCGCTTCATCGTCGTCGCACCGGACCGGGCCGCCTACCGCGTCTCCTCGCGGTCGTTCCCGAACCGCCGCGTCATCGAACGCGAGGGCGCGCTCACCGTCGCTCCGACGCCAGACGCCCCGGAGACGGACAATCCCTACATCTCGTATAACTGCCTGCGAACCACCGATGACGGCGAGGCCGCCGTCATCGGCAACGGGACCCAGGTCGACCCAATCGTCGAGAAACTCCAGTTGGGCTACCCCGCTCGCGACGCCCTCGTGGAGTCGCTGCTCGCCTTGGACTACGAGAAGGACGACTACGACACCCCGCGAATCGCCGGCGTCGTCGGCGAGGAGAGTTACGTTGGTATCGTCCGACGGGACGCCGTCCTCGTCGAGGCTGTCGAGGAACCGACGCTCGTCGCCACCTACGAGAAGGACCGCCCGGAGGCCGTCGACTTCGAGTCGACCGACGCCGGCGCGATGGCGGAGGAACTCTACGAGTTCGACTTCGAACATCCGGTGTGTGCCGCCGCAGTCGCACGAACCGACGACGGCTTTGAGACGGGCTACTACAACGGCGAGTAGCGCTCGCCCGTCTCAGGTCTGCTGGAGGCGAATCCGGACGCGGTTGCCGCCGAGGTCGCTCTCCTCGAAGGCGAGTTCGCCGCCGGAGCGGTCGACAATCCACTTGACGAGCCACAGCCCGAGGCCGCTGCCGTGGTGTTTCGGCGTGATGTCGGCGCTGCCGGTGACGACGTTTCGCTCCATCGGCGGGATGAGCGGTGCGTCGTCCTCGACGAGGATGTCGACCCAGCGGCCGCCGTCGACGCTGTCGATGCTGACGTGGACGCGGGGGTCGTCGCTGGGGTTGTGCTCGATGGCGTTCTCGACGACGTTCTCGACGGCGAGTTGGAGCCGTCCGGTCGCCGAGACGGTCCTCGAATCGGGCACGTCGACGGTAATCGCCGCCTTCGGGGCGGACGTTCGGACCCCCTCGACTGCGGCACGAACGACCGGCACACAGTCCAGCGTTGCCGTCTCCGACTGCGGGGACTGCAACACGTCGTTGATTCGTGCGGCGTCGCTGGCCAGTCCGAGCAACCGCTCGGCGCGGTCGTTGATTATCGTCGCCGTCCGAACGGCTTCCTCCTCGTCGGCGTCGAGGATTTCCAACAGCCGTTCGGCGTTTCCGTCGATGATGTTCGCCTCGGTTCGTAAGTTGTGCCGGAGGACGCGGCTCAACACCTGTAGCTGCCGCTCTTTCCGGTTGATGTCGGTGAGGTCGGTGTAGACGGCGAAGCCGTCGATTCGGGTCGTCCCGTCGCTGTAGGGGATGCCACGGTAGAGGAACTCCCGGAGTCCATCGGCCGTCTGTCGCTGGACGCGCTGGTAGTTGATTTCCCCCGAGGCGGTCCGCTCGTCGAGCGTCGCGGCCTCCTCGGCGCGCCACTCGGGGACGATGTGTTCGTTGAGCGGGGCGTCGAGGACGGTGTCGCGGTCGTAGCCGAACAACTCGAGGAACGACGCGTTGACGCTCCGGATAATCGGTTCCTCATCGATGAGTTCGAACGCTACGACGGCGTCCTGAATGTGGCCCAGGAGGTGTCGCAATCCGTCCGATTCCTTGATGTCGAAGGACTCCTCGTCAGTTTCGTGGCCGTCTTGTTGTGCTTCGTTCATCTGATTCTGAATCTGGTGTCTGTATGTCTATCTATACTGCCCAAAGTTAAAAACTACCGTATATATTAGACAAAAGACACAAAGAATGTAACGATATTCCGTGTCGAACTGGCCTGTCGGGCAACGCTGACCGACAGGTCTTACGGGCCCGCGGTCCCACACCGAACTGATGCGAGTGGGGGTACTCTCCGACATCCACGCCAACCGGGTTGCACTACGGGCCGTACTCGATGATATGCCTCCGGTCGACGCCGTCGTCTGTGCCGGCGACGTGGTCGGCTACAACCCCTGGCCCGCCGACTGTATCGACGCGCTTCGCGAGCGGAGCGTGCCGACGATTATGGGAAACCACGACCGCGCCGTCGCCACGGGAACCGGTTTCGGGGGCAACGGCATGGCGGATGCCGGCGCTCACTACGCCCGCGAGGAACTGGACGAGAGCCAACTGGAGTGGCTCCGGGACTTGCCGGCCGAGCGCCGTTGCTTCGAGGGGCGCCTGAAACTCGTCCACGGCCACCCGGAGGACCCGAACCGCTACACCTATCCGGCGTTGTTCTCCCCTGCGTTGCTCGACGAGGAGGACGTACTCGTGATGGGTCACACTCACGTTCAGGCCCACGAATCCTACGACGAAGGCGTCGTGATGAACCCCGGAAGCGTCGGCCAACCGCGGGACGGCGACCCTCGTGCCGCCTACGCCGTCGTCGACCTCGATTCGCTGACCGTCGACCAGCGGCGCGTCGAGTACGACATCGAACGCGTCGTCGAGGCCGTCGCGGAGGCAGGACTGCCCGAGGGAACCGGAACCAGACTGCGAAAAGGGCGATAACGTCGTTCGTGCGTTAGACTGCTTCTTGGATGATTTCGAGTGCTTCCTCGCGGTCGTCCCAGTCGACGAAGACGGCGACGGAGGTGGCGCTGGTGATGAGGTCGTGGATGGTTATGTGTTCCTCCGACAGCGGGTCGATAATGCCTCTGAGGATGCCCGATTGGTTGGGCAATTCGCCGCCGGTGACGCGGATGACGGCGACGTTGTCGTCGACGGTGACGCTGGAGAGCGGTTCGGCATCGATAACCGCCTGATGGAGGACGTTCTCGGCGCGCTCGGCGATTTCCTCGTCGATGTAGAACGTCACCGAGTCCATCCCGCTGGCGACGGCGTCGACGTTGATATCCGACTCCGACAGCGCCACCGACAGCTCCGAGAGGATGCCGGGAGTGTTGCGGATGGCCCGGCCGGCGACGGTGAGACACGCAAGCGGCGTCTCCCGGAGGTCGATGAGATTCTGGAACTGCCCCTCGATGGTCGTCCCGCCCTCCAGTAAGTCGCCGTGTTGGTAGTGGGCGACCCGGACCGTCATGTCGTTAGTCTTGTACGACAGCGCGGAGGGGGCGACGACTTCGGCACCGCGGAAAGAGAGATTGCGGAGTTCGTCGACGGTGATTTCGCCGACGTTGCGTGCGCCCTCGACGACGCGGGGGTCGCCGGTCATGACGCCTTCGACGTCGGTGATGATGACCACCTCGTCGGCGTTCATGTAGTTGCCCATCATGACGGCGGTGGTGTCGGAACCGCCGCGGCCCAGCGTCGTCACGTTGCCGGCGTGGTCCTGTGCGAGAAAGCCCGTAATGACGGGGACGTACCCCTTCGAAGTCATGTCGGCGGCCAACTGTTTGGCCCGGCGTTGGGTTTCCTCGACGTCGACTTCGCCGTGTTCGTCGGTGATGACCGGCCAACTGTCGGTGCCGGGTTCGAGGAACTCCGCGTCGATGCCGCGGGCGCCGAGGGCGGCCTTCAGCATCCGGACGGAGGTGCGTTCGCCCATCGAGACGATTTCTGCCTCGTCTGCCTCGTCGGCCTCGAACTCGATGGCGTCGAGCAGGAAGTCGGTGGTCGACCCCATCGCACTCGCGACGATGGCGACCTCGTGGCCTTTTTCGACGGCGGCAGCGATGGAGTCGGCGGCACGGTTGACCCGGTCGCCGTTGCCGAGACTCGTTCCGCCGAACTTGGCGACTACGCGCATACAATCACCTGCTGTACGGTGTGATGGCTCATACCCGCCGGTAGCCAGTCACGGGAGATAATCCTGTTCATGTTCCGTGGGCTTGACACAGGGGCGGCTTACGGCGATTATTGCGTCACCGGTGCGGTCACTCCCCGCTCCGGCGCGGGGGAAGTTTATTTCCCGCGAGTGTCTTATCGGGTGTATGGACATCCGGGACGCCGTCGAGGCCGACGCCGAACGGCTGGCGACGCTGACCGGCGCGCCGACGGACGTGATGCGGAACCTCGTCCACGACCGAACGGTTCGGGTCGCCGACGCCGACGACGGCGTGGTTGGGTTCGTCAGCTACGACGCACAGGGGACGACAGTCCACGTCACGCAACTGGAAGGCGACGCCGACCTCTGTGAGCGACTGCTCGAAGAGCCGACCCGGTTCGCCGAACGGGAGGGGATGTCCGTCGAGTTGCTCGTTCCCGACGGCGACGAGGCAGCCCACAAAGCCGTCGAACGCGCCGCCTTCGAGGAACACGGCCCCGGTCCGCGCTTCGACGGCACGACGACGACGCGGTATCGGTGGTCGCCCGACTAGAGGTGGCGGTCGATGACCGCCTTCGCCGCTTGGGCCTTCTCCTTCCAGCCGTAGCCCTGTTCGTAGACGTGTTTCTTCGAGTCGACCAACTCAGCGGGTGAGGCTTCCTCGAAGCCGCCGCGGTTCCACGTTCCCGAGGTTTCCAGCCAGCCGATGGTGTTCTCGCGGGTCTCCTCCCACGAGAGGCCCACCATCTCGTAGAACGCTATCATGGCGAAGACGCTGTTGTCGTGGGCACCGGGAACGCTGCCCTTCTCGTAGATGGTCTTCAGCGGCTCGAACGTGGGTTGAGAGACCCGCTCTTTGTACTCCTCGGGCGTCAGCAGTCGGAGTTCGTCCTCTTCATCGACGACCCGTTGGTCGCCTCGGAGCCGACTCAAAACGGCGGCGTGGAGGCCGCTCCACCGCTCCGGAAGCGCCTCGCGGAGTGCGTCCTCGTCGTCGTAGTTCCGGGCTGACAGCGGCGCCAAGAGGTCCGTATACGCTTTCTCGATATGTCGGCGGTCGGTCCCCTCGAACTCACACTCGGGGTCGTGGAGGTTGCTCGTCGTCCGACAGCCGGGACAGCGATACCTGAGACGCACGGGTTGTTCCTCGGGTCGGGGTGGGCGAGTATAGGCGTGTCGACTCTCTGGAGACGATTGCTTGGACGGACCGACCACGCACTTCTCGTATCACGTATTCAGTACTGCCTCCGAAGCCCTCGGCTGGCTCGACTCCCGCGGACCGCTCTGTGCTCACCTTCGATTCCGCCACGGACAGCACAGCACCGCAACCACGCTCCTCCCCAACCGACTCACTCGACGCTTCGCGTCTCGTTCGTCCCTCGCGCGTTCCTCGCGTGCCGGATGAAAGATGCTCGGCCGGGAGCGCGTGTCGGCCTTTGCCGACCGCGCAATCCGGGGAAGGGCAGGGCTACAGCGGGTCGAACAGCGACATCCTCGGCGGACTGAAAGGGCGAGGCGCGGTGGCGCCGAAGGAGTGTCGCTGCTCGGGCACTACCCGAACGAAGTGAGGGTATCCCGAGCAGCGGCCGCCACCGCGCCGAGGGCTTTCGAGGTAGTGCTATCCTCGTTCCCACGCCCGACTCCCAAAACGAATAATCCTGCAGTCGGGGTCGGTGCGTTTATCGGCCCCGCAACGATACCCGAGAGCATGCAGCGGCTCCACGCTCGGTATCCGTTCCTCGACGCCTCCCGCGAGGCCGTCGAGGCCGCGGAGGTCGACCTCGCAGCCCTCGTCGTCGAGGGTGGGCCAGCCGTCGACCGCGGCCGCGAGCGCGTCCAGCGCGCGCTGTTGGAGGGGACCACCGAAGCCGAAGAGCCGCGAGCCTGGAGCGACCGGGCGGAACTACTCTCCTATCCGGTCGCCCGCGTGCTCGTTTCGCTTCTGGACGTGCCGGGTGCCGTCGAGAAGTACGCCGCCGCCGAGGCCGCGACGGCCCGCGAGCGGTTCGTCGAGGATTTCGAGGCCGATTTGGAGCTGAAGAGCGCGGGCGGCGAGCGGCTGACGCTCGACCGCCTGCTCGCGGACTTCGGGCTGTCGGGACGTATCGAACCCACCGGCGACGGGGAGTTCAGCGTCGCCGTCACGGCGTATCTCGAACTCGCGGCGGCGCTGTCGGGCGAGCGGTGGCGTCTCGTCGGCCGACCGCTCGACTCGGGGCGCGTCCCCGTCTCGCGGCCGGAGTTGTACACCTTGCTTCGGGAGGCCGTCGGCCGGCGCGTCGAGGAGGGGCTTCCGCTGTCGGTGCCCGAGGCCATCGGGGACCCGCTCGATTCGGAGTTGTCGGCGATTCGCCGCAGCGTCGCGGACCTCGACCCGCCGACGGCGTTCGACGCGGTGGTCCCCGGACTGTTCCCGCCGTGTATGCGTGCGCTGTTGACTCGCGCTCGGGAGGGGGAGGCGCTTTCGGACCGCTCGCGGTTCTCGCTCGTCGCTTTCCTCGTGAGTGCGGGACTGGACCGCGATGAGGTCGTCGAGTTGTGCGCGGTCTCGGGGGAGGCCGCCGAGTCGATTCGCCAGCAGGTCGACCGACTCCGCGAGGAAGGCGGCGAGGGGTCGGTCGCGGCGCCGCCGTCGTGTGCGGTCATGGACGACTACGGCGACTGTGTCGACAAAGACGAGTTGTGTGAGTCCATCGAGCACCCGCTGTCGTACTACGAGCAACGGCTGGAGTCGGCCCCCGGAGAACAACTCGCTGACTGGCGCGCTCAGTAGCGTCGGGAGAGGCCGACGCCGATGACGGACATGAAGACGATGAAGAAGGCGATAGCGCCGACCAGGGCGACGCCGCCATCGCCCGAAAGCCCGCCGTCGTTGTACGTGTTGCCGATGTAGAGGATGATGGCGACAAGTGTGGCAACGCCGACGAACGCGACGATGGCTTCGACGACGGCATCACGGTCCATGGTCGGGATTCCGACGGTGTAGGCCAAAAGCGCTTCGAAGGCGAGACGCCCCGAAGGCGAAGCACCAACGGAGTCGTCGACGGCCAAGGGTAGCGAGCGGTGCACCGGGACACTCGAAATCGGGGGTAATCGCGCAGAATTATGGCGGAAACGGCGTGAACGGTCGTGAAACGTCGAGTGACTCATTAGCCTTCGACGCCTACGTTTCGACTGGAACATGACGCATCCAGAACGCACACCTGCGTCATCGGACTCCTCGCGTCGGCGGCCCTTAGCGCCCGATACGCGCCGGCTGGACGACCGCTCGGCGCGGGCGTGGACGGAGCCGATGGCGGTCAGACCGCTCGGTAGCGGCCGCTACGCCGTCGACAGCAGTTCCGGCGCCACCTACGTCGTCGACCTCCCCCGTGGCGACTGCAGTTGTCCGGATCACGAAATCCGCGGCGAGCGCTGCAAACACCTCCGCCGGGTGGCACTGGAAGTTACAGAGCGACGCGTCCCGCCGCCGGGTAAGCGGCGGGCCGACTGTGAACTCTGTGGCCACGAGTCGTTCGTCCCCGAGTCGGGGCCGGCGGTTTGTGGCGATTGCTGGCTCGAACGCGGCGACATCGCGACCGACCGCGAGACGGGCGATACGGTCGTCGTCTACCGACTGACCGACGAGCGCGCAGACGAGCGCTACATCGACGCCGCTGGGTGTACGGTCGCGAAGTACCCGAAAAACGAGGGGTATCCGCCCGAAGACCCGGTCGTGGAGGTCGTCTATCCGTTTTCGGGCGACGCCGACTCGGCCCTCGACGAGCGGCCGCGTTACGCCTTCCCGTACGCGCGGCTTGCGGTCCGCGAAGAGATGCTCATCGAGTGACCTACCGCCACTCGGAGAGGTCCGTTTCCTGCCCGGCGGGAACCGACAGCCACGCGTCGTCGGTCGTGACGTCCGCGATGATGAACGCGGGCTCGCCGTTCCGGTAGTCGTACGACGACTGTACACCGTTCTCTGAACCAGACGCCCGAACGTTCTCCGAACTACTCATTTCAGTTTACGATTATCAATCAAGAACATGAATGTTTCGAAGATAACCCGATAATACTCTGTCGAGATATTCGTTCGGGTGGCTGTGCCGGGTGATACTGTACTCGCGTTCACTCAATTCAGTAAAAACGGGACAAATCGTATTTCTACAACATCTCGGCGGCATCGTCGACCGAGAGGTCCCCGCGTGCCAGGGCTTCCAGCACGTCGCGGTCGGGGCCGTCGTCGGAGTCGACGGCGACCTCATCGAGCGTGACCTTCTCGGTGTCGCCGACGAACTCCGCGAAGTCGGTGCCCTCCGCGATGGCGGTTTCCTTCTTCACTCGGTAGTTGCCGCCGTCGGTCGTATAGAGGTCACCGGGGTGAAAGAAGTACCAGTCCTCGCGGTCGAAGCGGGCGGCGACCCGTGGCTTCGCGCCGAAGTTCCGCGAGAAGTACACGAGCGCCTCGATTTCCTCGCCGGTCAAATAAATCGGGTCGCCGCTCGAGGACTTCGCCTCGATGGCGTAGAACATCTCGCCGTCGCCCGCGAGCACGTCCGGCAGTTCCCGCTCGGTCGCGCTGCCGGAGGCCGGCGCTCGCATCACCGCAAAGCCCGCCCCGTCGAGTTCGTTGACGAGTTCGCGTTCCCGGCGGTCGCCCTTCGCGTTCGAGTTCGGCATCTACCGAGCGTCGGTGTCGAACGGTATTAAATCGGCCGACGTGGTGGCCCTTGAGGGGTCAAACGCCGAAGATTTCGTGGAGGTGGTCGTTCAGGAACAACCCCTCTCGGTCCAACTCCGCACGCACGTCGAGGAACGACTCCCACTCGGGGTACAGCGACGTGAGGTCGGCGGCCGTCTTGGTGTGGTGTTTCCCCCAGTGGGGGCGGCCCTCGAAGCGGTCGAAGACGGATTCGGCGTCGGCGACGAGCGATTCGTAGGGCCGGCGATGGTAGGCGTGGACCGCGATGAACGTCGAATCGCGGCCGGTCGCCGGCGACAGCGGTATCGAATCGCCGGCCACGTCGCGGAACTCGACCGGAAACAGCACGTCGTGGGACTCGACGACATCGCGGAGTTCCCGGAGGACTTCGGCGGCCTCCTCACGGGGAACGCCGTACTCGGTCTCGTTGAACCGCACGTCGCGGGTCGTCGGATAGATGTCTTTGGCCGGGCCGACCCGCTCGGAGTCGGCGAACGTCCCCGTAGTGATGCGGTTCAGAGATGGTGCGGCCCGTGGTAGCCGTCTTCCGACGCGGTTGATGCCTTCCCACGCGAGGTTCTCGATGCGCTCCTCGATGGCGTCGAGACGGCCGGGTTCGCCCGTCTCGTCGGTCTCTTCGAGCGTCTTGACGAGTGCTGTGTCCGTGTGGGGGAACCACCAGAACTCGAAGTTGCGGAACTCGCGGTAGTCCTCGAGGTTCGCGAGTACGTCCTCGATGTCGACCGGTCGTTTCCGCTCGCGGAGGCGGTAGCCGTCGACCACGTCGAGGGTGACGGTACTGAGGACCCCAAGTGCGCCGAGTGACACCTGTGCGTGGGGGAAGCGGTCGTCGCCGCGTCCGAGGTCGAGGACGCTTCCGTCGGCGGTAATCAACCGTAGTCCGGCGGCCTGCGTCGCCATCACGCCGAAGTCGGTGCCTGTGCCGTGGGTGCCCGTCGACAGCGCGCCGGCTATCGATTGGGCGTCGATGTCGCCCATGTTCTCCAGCATGAGGCCGTACTCCGACAGCGCCTCGGTCAACTGCCACAGCGGCGTCCCCGCGCGGACGGTTACCTGCCGGGCCTCGGGGTCGGCGTCGACGAGGCCAGTGTAGCGCTCAAGTGAGACGAACGTCGCCTCGGATTTCGCGACCGGCGGGAAGGAGTGACCCGCACCGGCGACCCGAAGTGTCTCCCCGGCGTTTTCGACGACAGTTCGGAGTTCACTCTCGGTTTCGGGGTAGTGGACGTGTGTCGGGCGTGCGCTGACGCTTCCCGACCAATTCTCCCAGACGCCATCTGTCAGATGTAACATCGGCCATCACCTCGGTACGTACTCCAGGTGTCGACGACTTCCTCGCCGTCGACGACCGCCAACTCCTCGAAGAACCGGCACAACTCGCCCGCCTTCCCGTGTCGCATCACGACCGGATCGCCGAGCGCGAGGTCCCCCTCGTAGCGGACCGGCGTCTGGACCTCGCCGGCACCCTCGTTGTCCAGCAGTTCGGCCCCCTCGGGGAGCCACGGGACGGGAGCCTTGTCGGGACCGACCGGGCCGGAGGCGACGTAGCCGCCGCCGCGGCACGTGTAGATGCCGTCGGTCGGTTTGCGGGTCACCTCGACGGCGTAGCCGGCGGCCGGTTCGTAGTCGAGGTGGTCGTACCAATCGAACTGTCGCGGCGCGAAGAAGCCCGACCCGACGGTCACCTCCGTCACGTGTGGGTCCTCGCGGGTGAACTCGACGCTTCCCGTCCCACCACCGTTGACGAAATCGAGACCGTATTCGCCGTCCAGCGACGCGGCGATGGACTGTCGACGCTCGCGGACGACGGGCTTCGAGCGCTCCTTGAGCAGGCGCATCGCGGCGTTTTCGATGGCCCCGTTGGCGGGATTTCGGTCCGGTAGGCCGGCGATTTGGGCCTCATAGCCCATCAGTCCCGTGAGATGGACGCCCGGGGCTTCGGTGACGGTTTCGGCGACGGTGCGGGCATCCTCGACCGTCCGAATCGGTGACCGGCGGACGCCGAAGTACACGCCGAAATGTTCCGTCGAGCAATCGAGGTCGAGACACACCGGTACGTCGGCACCCGCTTTCTGGGCGGCGTTCGCGATTCGTTCGACGTGTTCCGGCGAATCGACCATCAGCGTGATGTCGGCGCCGTCGGCGATGCGTTCGGCGACTGTCCGGAGTTCGGCATCGTCGACAACGGGGTAGGCGACGAGCAAATCGTCGAATCCCCCGTCCGCGAGGTCGACCGCCTCGCGGCCGGTGTAACACATCACGCCTTCGAAGCCGTCCTCGGAGAGGATCCGCTCCAGTGCCGCCCGACACCGCACGGACTTCGAGGCGACGCGAACCGGGAGACCGTCCGCTCGGTCGGCCGTCAGCGCGATGTTCGCAGCCAGCGCCGCGCGGTCGACGAAGGCCGTCGGCAGCTCCCGCCCCTCGAAGGCGGCCCGGTAGGCGCCGTACTCGTTCATACGTTCGGATTCGTCTCTCGACACCTGAGGTTTCCGGCGTCGATGTGCGGTCAGTTTAATCGCCCGAACCTTCAAATGGGATGCCGGGACCACCGCCCGTATGCCGACGACCACCATCGCCGGAGACTGCAACGTCTACGTCGACGGCCGCCGAGAGACCCGACAGCGCGGTCACGTTCTCGTCGTCGTCAAGCCCGACTAAATCTGAGAGCTACTAGTGGTTGAGTAGATACCTGTTCAACGAACCTCTGATGATAGGGTTGATTTTCTCTTCTAACGCAACAGATCACCGACCTGCATGAAAAATGGGGAATTAGGCACTATACAGCGGATAATTCCCGGCTCAGATTATCCATCAGATTCTTATCTAAGCGCGAAATAAATCAAAATAGTCTGAGTAGATGAGTACCGATAACAGCGCTAACTACGGACCTCAAGAATACCTCTTCTACCGTCTACTCAGTCGTCTTGACGAAGAGGGAAAGCTGAACTCGCTATATCGGACTCGTCTATGGAAGCTTGCGTGCGAAACGGATTACTATCTTCAAAATGACTTGAAGCGCGATATCCAGTTCCCTCGTTACTGGTATCAGTATGGAGAAATCCCCAAAATCGACGATCTGAATACTGATTTCTATAGTGTTTCTAAAAACGCAGAATATCGGAGCATTCTACTCACACAGCGATTAGAACGGGGAGCGTTCGTACTAACCAACGATGTTCGTGAAGACATCGACAGAGCTGTCGACTGGATTGTTGAGAAATTCCTTGAGACGGATACGTACGACATTAAGGATTATCACTACGAAAACCGGGCACCAAACGATTTTATCCGGACTTTTGATAACTTCCGTGATGAGTTGGATGACGCTGACTTTGACCAAAGCGCCCTTAGCCAATTTGTCGGCAAAAATGATAATGGCAAGGGAGAGAAGGAGGAACTTCTTGACCGACTTAATCAGTTGGTGAAGACATACCCAGAGGATTACGACGTGATGGAGACGGCGTTTCTGAAGTGGGAAGACACGATGCGGTTGCTTATACAGAACGAGGAAGAGGAAAAAGCAGAGGAGTTGTTAGAGCTCTTCTGGAGATATCTCAGCAAGGCTGAGCTTCGAATTCACCACAACCAAAATATAACCGAACGGGAGTTAGAGAAGTGGCAACAGGAACGCGATAGCAATCGCGATGGTTTCCGCGATACGCTCCGAGAATATCGTGACGAGATTCTACTAGAGCGTGAACAAGAAGATATCCTAACAGACGAAGAGGTCCAAGATGAATATCTCCGGAGTCTCGATCTCCCTGTTCCTGATGCAACTGAATAATGGTCGGAGCATCATTTTTAGATACCGGAGTCGTAATCGGCTATTGTTTTTATTTTGACCGACATGGTCTTCCAAGCACTCGGTATATCACCAACAAGGTGAAGAATGGCTCCTTAGATGCATACCGGTCAGATAATGTCGAAAGAGAATTCCAGCAGCGGCAATCTGAAAAAGCCCAAGAATTGAGCGATGAAGTCGCTCTTCATAGAAAAGAAGTACAGCAGCAGTCGTTACCGAAAACTATCGATAAAGTTGCAGTGCAAAAAATCTTGGACACCTGTCTCGATCCTGATTGGGATATCGCACCAACGATTGCAAAATGGTATAACAGGAACATCTCGCTCCCGATTGAATATGGTAAATTGGTTAAAAAACTACGAGCACTGGAACGACTCGTAGAATCTCGACATAACCGGAAAAAGAAGGACCTTGATCAGATGACCGAATACCATGAACGAGACGATAGCTATCCTTCCATTGACACGAAATTGATGGAAATCCACTGGGATGATAGATCGATCTGCCTGGATGCTCATGATGTGGCAAAAAAGAACGGCACGAAGTTAGAACTGGCAACTACCAATCCGAAAGATCTAATCAAAAACGGACGGAGGGGTTTGGTCAAACGCGAAACTGCTATTTCACAAGTCAGGGACTTAAGTAGGTAACTGTCTGCCCCCCTCCATTATTTATACCAAATTTTGCGCAAATATTATACAGCTCGGTGAACGGGGTACTAGCGATGCCCGACGCTACTACGTCCGGAGCTTTTGATGAAATTATCTCTAACTCGGAGTTCGTTGGTGGGGTTTATGAGATGGATTATCAGACTTGCATCGTTGAGACCGACGACCATATAAAACGGCGCATATGTGGGGGCCTTCCGAGGAATTCGCTACTTCTAGCTCGGATGAGGGCTGAAATGACTGAAGAGAAAGAAGATGAGGATATTCCTGAACCACAACTTCGTGATCACATCCTATTACTCCGGGTGCAAGGGCCTACAGACTTACCAATTGAAGCAGAACTTAACACCGCCCGGTTCCAGAATATTGGGGAGCGAATTGTTAGCGAGGTTAAGGGTGAAGAGAACGCTCATGATTTGGACACGTATACGAAGAGAGAACTCCAAAAGACGGCCGTAGAAGCCGACATACTCGGGACGTTATACATAGAGGATGGCGAAATACAATTCGGGAGCGATGCCCATACGACATTTCCAAGCGCTGAGTATCTAGTGTATAAGCCGAGTGGAGAACTCTTGGGAGATATTATAAACGACCACGCAGCTAATGATGTCCGCAAAATAGACGCTCTGAAGATTGGCCATGTCCGCTATGCATCCAGCCAGTTACGGAGTGACGCGGAACAGGCACCAGTGGAAGTCGATACCTCAGATCTTATCGGCCTCAAAACAGCGGTGCTGGGAATGACCAGAACTGGGAAATCAAATACTCTCAAGGTAATTGCTTCGGCGATCCACGTTCAGCAACCTAATGTTGGTCAGTTGATTTTTGACCCGTCTGGTGAATATGCGAACATCAACCAACAAGGCACAGCAATAGTTGAACTCCAAGACTATGAAGAGTTAGAAAGCGATATCCAGAAATTCATTTATGGTGGGGGTGACGGCGACGAGTTGGAGTCAAACCTACTTGATTTAGAAAACATCGAATACGCAAAAAGTGAGGCTGAGCAGCTCATTCGTTCGAAGGCTGATAATGTCAACTATTTGGATACGTTCCTGAGTGTCGACTTGGTTAATCCAGAGAGGGTAGACTACGGCAGTGACGATGAAGGATATCGACAGCAGGCACATGATCGGCGGAATGCAGCAGCATTCCACGCAGTCCTAAGTAGGGCGGGGCTCAGGGATTCTGATTATGGAATTAAATTCTCGATGGGTGAGGATGTACGTGAGTGTATTACCGGGATTGCCGAGCTACCGATTGAATTCGCCGAGGTAGACGGCGAGTCCGACGATGACGAACCCGACGAAGAGATTCGGCATGATGGGGAACTCATCGGGAAGGTATACGGAGGGAAATTGTATCTGTTTGATTTAGATGGGGTGGAGGCTCTCTGGCGGGCCGTCGCGAACCATCAAAGCCAGATTAACGATGCTAACGACAGTGGTAACTGGATCGATGAAGATCTACAAGCGATTTTGCGCGTTTTAACGCCATCTGGGAACGAAACTGGCTACAATTACCTAGCCGAATTGGATGAATTCCATAATCCACAGTCTGAAGAGGCATCTGCTGAGAAAATTTATGATCACCTCTGTGACGGTGATACAGTAGTCGTCGATATGTCAAATGGAAGGGAAAGTGTGGTATCTCACCAGCTTGAATCGATTGTCCAGTGGATTCTAAATAGATCTGAACGCCGATTTGCTAACGGGGCTGACTTACCTGATATCCAGATATTTTTGGAAGAGGCCCACCGATACTTCGCTGAAGACCGTTTCTCTACGGGTAATGATGATACGTACGTACGGTTAGCGAAAGAGGGCGCAAAGTATGAACTAGGATTGGTATACGCTACTCAAGAGGTAAGCACAGTTGATGACCGCGTGTTGGCGAATACTGCAAACTGGATTGTCACTCACCTTAACAGCGCGAGTGAGACCAAACAATTAGCTGATTATTATGATTTTGAGGCATTCAAGCACTCCATCCGCCATACGAGCGACAAAGGTTATGCTCGACTACGAATGAATTCCGACCGTTTCACTCTTCCAGTCCAGATTGAAGAGTTTACGGAAGAATGGATTGAATCCGTCGTGTTGGAGGCATAGTCAGATGCCGTTCGAGGACGAGCGATCAAACCTGTTGGGGCATCTTGGTATCGTATCTGACGAAGCCATTAAACGACGGCTTCAAAGTCTGGATTTGGAACCACAAATAGATGCTAAAGGTGCTATAGCCAGCGTTGATCAGGTCTCGCTGGATGACTTGAGTGATTCTCCCGAGGATCTCCCCGATAGAGCAATCGCGATCGATGGTTCAAGAGCAGAACCTCAAATTGAACAAGATAAATTTACGGCTCATGTTGGATTCGTAGAAGTTTCAGCAGTCGAAGTTGATATGGGAGAACTTCGATCGTACAGAGGTAAGCCGACAGTCGATCCGGGACTCATCCACGATGCAGCAAATATCAGTGACACTAGAATAGTATTACCGGGGCAGAATGCTCACTTTCATGGCATCCCGCCTAAGCCTCGGGGTTGGCGTCTGATGCTTTTCAAGGCATTTCAAGAGAAGTCGGTTCGGGGTGTTGGATTGCTCGAAATATACCAAGTTCTTCTCAAGAATTATGCCGATAAAATTGCGGCACGGGGTGACAGTGATCAAGACCCACCGCTAGATGCAGATGGCAAAATCATCCTTCGGAATTGTCCGAACCCATCCTGTGATAAATCGAATATCAGGGTTCCCTCAATGAGCCAAGACAGATGCCCTTCTTGTAGTATGGATATCTACCCGACAGACCGACTTCGGATTCATGAACGCGTTGGGAACTATCGGTCGAACCTAACGGCGATAAATATCGTCATGGAGGTGCTGGTTCATTTGATCTTAGCTGCCGCATTGGAAGGGGTACGAAGAGACTCAGATGAAGATTTGAGTGACTTCGTATTTATGAAAGATGGACCTTTAGCACAATTCGACACTGCAGCGTGGGTGGCGCGAGCTATGTTGGCATATATTGAAGAATTACGTGAAAAGGTAGAGCAGATGCCACCAATTATCGGGCTCCACAAGAGCGGTGAGTTCGTCACATTCGCGGATCGGCTCCGAGATGGGGCTCCAGAACAAGACGACCTTCCGGAACAGACAGTCATCCCTCTCGAATCTGGAGAGATTTATGACTATGTTAAATCTCGTGACCGAGATGGGGTTTTTGGGCAAAAATCCTACTACGGCAAGAACTTCGTATATAAATCCGAATCTGGATACATGTTTCCAATCACGATTCCACGTCAGATGCCATCGTTTGATGAACTGGAATCAAATCCCTCAGCCTACCCGATATTACGAGATTCCTTACTGGCTCTCGATGATGCGGAGTTGGCCCTTTACAATGATAGCGTCATTCCGATTCATATGGCCCACGACGAAGCGACGATTCCGGAAAAGCTCGGGTCTAAAGTCCTCAGAGAGTTAGTTGAGGCTGAAGTTCTAAACGCCGACCGGGTATACGGACGTTAGTATCCTTTGGACGCCATTTGCCAAAACCAAGACCTTACGCTGCAGTCCTGTCTCATATATTCGGACAATCTCACTTCCCCCAAGGCAGTAGTTTTAAGAAGTTATCGCGATGTTTTCTGACAACTACACGGTTTGTGAATTCGTAACTATGAGCTCATTGATTAAGCCGGATCTTGAGGATGTAGAGGAGTCCCGAACTGACCGTCGGTCGGTGAGTGATTTAAATTCCCCTTGGAAAGATGCACCGAGCAGTTGGGGTCACAGTTTGCATTCACTCTCGCCATATGTTGGGAGCTTTCCCCCAGAACTTGCCCATTATTTTATTAGGAGATTTACCGAAGTCGGAGACACTGTAATTGATCCGTTTTGTGGATGTGGGACTGTCCCACTTGAGGCTGGCATACATAATCGTGAAGCCGTCGGCAGTGATCTGTTTTCATATGCATACGTCTTATCTAAGGCAAAATGTAACCCACTGGATCATCACGACCTTACTCGATTTCTCAATCAAAAGACTGAGCAGGTTGAATCGATAAATAAATCGCTTGATGATCTACTGAGTAATACTGATTTACAGGTTTTCTATTCTGACTATACTTTGGAGAAGCTTGTCAAACTTCGAAAAGTTCTAGTTAATGACGGTTCTCGAGAAGCGAACTATGTTAAGGCGCTCGTTTCTGGCATCTTGCATGGTCCTTCTGATATGTTTCTATCACTACAAACCAAGGATACATATTCCGGTACTGCCGATTATGTGGAAGATTATGCAGCGCGAAACGATTTAACACTGCCAGAAAGAGATATCAACCCCCGTGTAATCCGCAAACACAATCTTGCGCAGGACGACTATATCCCACCGTGGTTGTCAAACCGCACCTCAATAATCCGTGCTGATTCACGCGATCTCCCATTCAGTTCACCCTCTACGAATATCAAGAAACGGATGGCTGATCTCGTATTGACTTCACCGCCCTATATGGCTAAACTTGATTATACGTGGAATAACTGGCTCCGCCTCTGGTGGCTTGGTGAGGACCGGAAACAGGAACAGTCAGAACTGGTCCAGACTCAGGACGTCAATCAGTACAAACAGTTTATGGAAAAATCTCTGGATCAGATGTACAAGGTTCTTAAACCGGATGGAGTGGCCGTTTTAATCGTGGGAGATGTCACAAAGCGGTTGGTTGATGGCCCTCGAACGATTAATACTGCTCGTATAATCGAAAAAATTGCAGAGGAAAAGACGGATTTCGTGCCGTATTCGATGATATTGGATGATTACGAGATAGGAAGTCGCAGCTTTGTGTCATTTAACCAGGCAAAATACGACCACTCCGACGAAAAAACGCAGGAGTTTGCCGAGATAGATCGCTGTTTGATTCTTAAAAAGGGAAATCCTGAAATGAACGCCGACGTCGAGATCGATTGGTCATGTGAACCGTATAAATAAAGAATTGTCAACATCTAAAATCCGATGCTCAGTATTTAAAAATCCACTTCCAACCCCATCTTCACCTTCTTGTAACTGGTCAGGCGCAGTCTAAGTAGACGATATTCATTCTGCAAAGTGAGGGCAGAAGCGTAGCTTGTGAGTATTTTCTTTATTAGCTAGGTGTCCAATAGAATCTCCTCAGAGGATATTGAAATTGAACATACTGTTTTATGACATATTGTAATCAGTCTAAATTAATCTCAACTGCCTTTGTAGAAGTTTCACCCGGAAGCCACCATACTGTGCTTCTGGCCCCGACTTTCTTTGATTTGAGAAACCCCTTATCCTCGAGATTTTCGAGCCGACTCAAAACCCCTCTTCGTCCGACGGAAAGGCGTTCAGCGACCTCAGACGCGGTGAGAACGGGATCATTAGCAGATATAAATATTTTCAAAATTTCTTCATCGGTAAATTCTGGTGGGCGACCTGGGCCGTTGTCCATCAGGTCGCTCTGGAGGTGTCACATCGGTTACGTATTTGCTCCCACGAAGGAGTTAAATCATTGTCTTCGCACAGTCTAGGGGATACGCTAGATGAACATGGGTGACCCAACCGGTGAAAAATGATGATTCCGAGAAGCTCTCGTCTCTTTACCACACCCTCAGAGCTCCACGTCGACGTTGGGCAATTCGGCTGCTCGTTCAGGTTGAAGAACCACTCGTATCTGTACGTAGTCTTGCTCGCGAGATTACTGCCGTCGAGAACGATGTCCCACCGAACCAAGCGACTGGAGAGCCGTATCGGAATGTGTACAATGCGCTCTCTCAGACACATCTTCCGACACTTGCGGAAGCTGGCCTGGTCATCTATGACCCCAAGCGCCAGACGATTTCTCGGGGACCAAATTTCGGCACGGCGCTGCTCCTTATGTCGATAAACGAGACAGCACTCAAATCACTGCAAGAGTCTTATCCGACGCGCCCAGATGAATTCTACTGACTCTTCAATCACCGATTGATGATATCCCCGGTTGACGTTCGATGCCCCGATGTCCGAAAAAACCAGTCTCACGAAGACAAACGCACTATCTTGTCCGCTTTGTGGCAGCGCAGAACTGGATGACTTCACTCTGGAGAGCAATTTGGTTTGCAGTAACTGCGGTCTTGTCATCTCTGATGAGCTAACGATCGATCCAACACAACTGCGCCAGTTGGGTACCCCGGAAGAGCAGCTCACCTGGGCCGAACACTACAAAGTCAGTTCAAGCACCGAACAGCAGGTAGCCTCGGCGCTCAGTTTTCTGGAAGACATCGCTAACCGCCTCAGCCTGAGCACGGAGGCAAGAGAACGTGCCGCGGAACTCTACGGCCAAGCGGCGATTCAGAACGCGACGGATGGTCGACTGGCAGCACTCGTCGTCGCTGCAATAATCGTCCATACAACCAGAGAACTGCGCTCACCACTGCCCATCGGTCGAGTATCCGGCGCCGCCGATGTTGAGATACGGAGCCTCGAGAAACTCATCAGGAAGTTACCCAGAGAACTTGAGTTTGAGCCTCGCGCTTGCCGACCCGCCGAGTACCTTCCCTATCTCTGTGAAGAATTGGAGATGGATTCCTCTGTATCAGAACAGGCCCAAGAACTACTCAGCGAGCTCGAAAGAGCAGGGGTGACTTCTGGACGCCATCCGCTTGGGATTGCCGCAGCGGCTGTTTATCGAGCGTCCGATGGCGTAGTAACCCAGCGCGCGGTGGCGGCAGTAGCGGGCGTTACCGAGGAGACTGTTCGGGTACGACTGCTTGATCACCAAGAATTGGAAGAATACCATGAGTAATCTACATTCGGCCTTGATCGCTGGGTCTGAACCGGCCGTGGACGCTGAGGACGACATGAAGGCGGCCGTGTACGCGCGAACCTCCTCGACGAGCCAGCGCTTCGGGTACTCGATCGGAGAGCAGGTGCGTCAGTGTCTCGACCGCTGTGAGATGCTTGGATGGGAGCCGGTGTTCGTATTCAAGGATGAAGCAAAGAGCGGGAAAGATACTGACCGCCCGATGTTTCAAGAGATGCTCACTCGGGCAGAACAAGGTGCATTCGACGTTCTAGTCTTCTGGAAGTTGGATCGATTCTCCCGAAGTATCATGCACGCTGTCCAGTTGGAGAACGAGTTTCGAGAGTGGGGAATCGCGCTTCACAGCGTCACCGAGCAACTGGATACGACGACCGCGGCAGGCAGGTTCAATTTCCGTAATATCGCGAACGCCGCGGAGTTTGAGCGAGACATGATTAAACAGCGAACCAAGATGGGTCATACCGCGCTGGCGATGGCTCACAAGTGGCCGAATTCCACACCACCGCTGGGATACGAGCGGTTAGAAAATGGCCTCCTCCAAGTCATTCCAGCCGAATCATCTCTCGTCCGTCGGATATTCAGGTTGTATCTGGAGGTCCAGTCAATGCCCGAAACTGCTGCCGTCTTGAACGAGGAGGAGAAATTGCCACGTGGGTACGAATTGTGGACTGCCATAGATGTTGGTCACGTGTTACGCAATCGAATATATAAGGGAGAGTACTCAGTCGGGAACATTACCGAGCCCGCAGAGGAATACCGTCTCCTCGACGACCAATTGTTTGAAAAGGTGACTGCTGTCCGATATCGATTTTCTGAGCCTCAGGAAGCGAAGCGACCTCAAATGCCTCGAGATAGAAAAGAGATCCGCGTAGGAACAGTTATTGGACAATACTGTAAATTTCTCTCCCGATAATTAGATACGTTATGCTCTTAGGAGGCTTATCTAACATTAGGCATCGACTGAACCGGTATAGGGATACCCGATGAATTTGGTGGCGCGACGGGAGTGGAATTCCGTATTGAATTGCACTCGTCAAACTAGCGAGTGAGGACAGTCCTTCTGGAATCCACAGCCACGACATTTTCCAGCAGTATCTGGTCCTTGGGCTTCGCGCTCTCCACGCCAGTAGGAGAGTGCATTTGCAAGGAACTCTTCGTGAGCCTCTCGACGATATGGCTCAACGTATGCGACGGTTTCAGCGTCGGAACCCATCACCGCTACACCATCCGGCCCGTAGTTTGTCGCTACTCTGGGACCGTCCACGTTTCTAACCGATCTGTTGAGGGCGTCGAACTGGTGGTCAGTATCATTCTTCAGACTCTTGTGATGCTTCAGTAGGACAACGCGCAATTCGCTCGTATCAAATCCGAGATTGTCCAGTATTCGGGCATAGATCCATCCCTGTATCAACTCATTCAGGTAGGCCATCTCAAGGTTCGAATATTTCTCTCCTCGGCGGTCACGGACGAACTTTCTCTCAACGACGGCTTTGGGAACTCCCTCGTTGAATACGATATTGTCTACCTCACCAATGAGATAGAACGGCTCTCCTTCTGCTTCAGGTGGTCCATCGAACCCCTCAAGCGGTGCGACGAGAGTTTGACTATCTGTCGTAACCTCCTCGCCAGCGTCGATTGATTCCCCTAGGACCGTTGGTCCAGGCCCAGACGCCCCCTCGTGGATGGACTCCTCAGATTGGGACTTGACTAGCGCCCGATGCCCCTCTCGCCCCTCTTGACGTGAGCGTTGATCAATCTCAGAGTCAGGAAGCCGACCTTCCTCCTTCTCGTACGTCGCTTTCCACTCACAGTAATCTTGTTCCGCGATGTAGTAGACAGCTAGCAGGCGGGGGTCTCCCTTCGGCCAGCTGTTGACCTGATTGTGGTATATCTTAGACCGCATCAACTTTTTCCACGTTGGAGACTCGTCTATCGGAGCCATAGCCACTGGTCAAAGCCACTTCAAAAAAGGAATCGCCACACTGTGAAAGTAAATCAGAATATCGAATTTCCAAGTCTGGGAGAACAAACACCAGTGAAATAAATAACGACGCGGTAGATGTGCATGTATCTCTTACATGGAGTATCCGCGCGCCACAAAGACAGACATCAAGGACGAGGAACCACTTTCCATCGTCGCAAAGGTCACCAACGCTCAGGAGTTCGATGATGGAAACGAAATGTACTATCTTAGAGATATCGAAGGAGACGAGACTCGACTGAAAATCTGGAGTGCAGAGACGGACCGATATGATATCGAAGTCGAGCAGTGGTACCTCTTTCAGGACGCCGAAGGCGATACCTACGGCGACCCGATGCTAGGATCTAATAGGGGTGATATGCAGGCGATTGCTCTTGACGAACCTCCTGAATTTGTCGAAGAGCCTGCCGAGATAGAGAACGAAGAAATCGTCGAAGGAGGCACTTTAGCAGTCGATATTGAAACGATATCGCTCGTACCCGAAAGCGAAGTTGACCTCAATAACTCGGACCACGTAGGTCTCCTCTGTATTGGGGTCGGATACACTCCAAAGGTCGGAATACAAGGGGATTCGACGGTCTTCTTCCGAGAAGGCACCTCAGAGAGCGATGAAGCCGCACTCCTAGAGCGGTTCTGCGCGTATGTAGAGAACCGTAATCCGGATCAACTGATACTGTTCAGAGGAGACTTCGATTTGACTCACTTACAGGGGCGTGCGACTCGCGTGGCCACCGATGCTGAACTCAGCGATCGAGTCAAATCCCTATTCGAGACTTATCGGGTGGTGAACTTGTCACCGCCGGGGAGTTTGGAAGAGAATGCCGAGGTCGTGCCGACTTACTGGGATATATACAACCACTCGCTTGAGCCGGCGGAGTGGAGGCTCGACCATCCGAATTACACGGGGGAGTTGGATAATCCAGAGGTGACGAACAAGGATATTCCATACTTCGGGGACCGCTATCTTGAGCTTCGGGACGAGGGGGGCAATGGTCAGGAGCTTCGTGCTCTCCACGAACTCATCCGCCACTATACTAAGTCTGACATTGACCCGTTGTTCCGACTGATCCAAGAGAGAACGTGAGTTGATACCTATCTTGTCTGGCGTGTGAGCTACTGTAACCGACTACTCTTCAAAAAATGTTAAACGCTCATCCTAACCATCTGACTCTTCAATAGCTTCTTCTAACAGGCTTCTGGCCTCTTCTTGACCCAACTGGCCGATTAGATCTTCTAGCGACTCACGCGAAATTGAGTTGAGATATTTCTGCGATTTCACGTATATCTCCGCGCGAGTACCAGTCTCTTCTGCGACTGCACACGCCGCCTCAAATGCTGCCCGATTGTCCCTCTCGGCAACCTTGTCATCAACAGAGGATCCACACCATCCCGGAATATAAATTGTTCCGGCGCCGTCCGAAGTTCGGTTGTATTGGAAGAGATAACGGACAACTGGACGGTAATTATCTTCCAGCGAGACGTAGACTTCAATCGAAGCGTCTTCAGTATCTGTCCCCTGCTTAATTTCTCCGACAGACCATTGCATCGCCGGGTTGTCTTTGGAACCTGCGTCCATGGTTAGACTACGACAGCCAAACCATCAACCTGAGCAGTACGTCAAGTAGGTATCTATCGATTCAAACTCGCCGGTAAAATATTACAATGCCGGCGTGGTGGATAGGTGTATGGCATCTGAAGCCCAGCTTGGCGAACTACTAGTCGGCGCCTATCATAAGTTGGAGACCGACTGCGAGATTGTCAGCTACAACCAGCGCTCAAAGGAGCAGGGAGAACAGATGGAAATCGACGTGGTCGCTATTGACTCCGCGGGCTCAGAACAAACCGTCTACGCCTGTGAGGTAATCACCCACCTTCACGGGACGATCTATCCCGGCACACCATCTACCGACCGGTGGGACGCCTACGGAAACGACGATTATCAGTATACGCTGGAAAAGCTGTGGCGGAAGTTCAATTCGGATTATGACTACGTGACACGCGTCTTCGACGATGCCGATGAGTACGTGTTCCAACTCTGGTCTCCAGTCGTCCCTAGAGGGCTTCTCACTTCGGGGCTTGATGAGTTGTCTCAGGATTTCCAAGATGAGAACGATGCGGAGATTGAACTAATCATCAACAGTTCCTACACGGATAGGATTGAGGAGCTTCAAGAATTAGCAGCAGAAGAGAAAAAAGGATACGGAGAGCCAGCGTTCCGATTTCTACAAATTTTGGAACACCTACGCTAACTCCGATTAAACTCAGGTGCCTAACATAGCCCCAACAATATTCAGGTATGGTAGTAACATCGAAATATGGATTGCGATGGATGTGGGAATCTCCTTTCGTATAGTAGTCAAATTAACCGACAGTACGAGACCGAATACGAAGAGTCAGGAGTCATCGGAAGTGCCTCAACAAGTCACGACGAATACATTTTTGAATGTGAAGAATGCGGCTCCGATGATACTCACGTAAAATTCTTCTCGCTGACTATCAGGCCCCAAGGTGCAGAGAATATCGATGAAGTACTTCGGTTCTGCCGTGATGAGGGTATTATCGGCCTTGGTTGGGGGACAGAGGAGCAGTCGTTTGAGAAACCAGAATCCTACCTGCAGTTTAGACGCGATGAAGAAAACGAGTCTGGAAAGGTTCGACGAGATATCAAAGATTTCGTCATTTGGATGGGGTCTGATGATCTCGTTTTTCTCTACGATAAGCCAACGTCGCAGTACTATCTCGCCCAAGTAGAAGGCGATTGGACTTGGGTGGATAACGCTGATCTCTCCGAAGAAAAGCGTAAGAAATACAAACAAAATGATATTTGGCAATTCCGGGATGCTACTTGGCACAAAATGCCTAGGAAGTACCTTACCGGAGATGTGCTTTCAGGAACTCCTCCTCCCCAGTCAACTCTCCATAAGAAAGATTTCGACGAACAGCAGGCAAAGTACCTCGCCCTTCTCCCCGAAGAACCGGATGTCGATGCCGACGCCGATCTCGAAGCTCTTCAAGACCGGTTACGTCAGGAAGCGTTTGGCACCGATGGGGAACCTAAGACACTCCTTCGGCCGTTGACCGACGATGAGTTAGAGACAATCGTCGTCAGTTATGTCCAGCGACATACTGACGCTGTGCTCATGCAAAATACAACGAACGATGATCTACCGGATGTGGAATCACTGCTTCGAGCCACCGGGGACGATGGACGGCCAATTACGATTGGTACCCAGGTTAAACGCGGAGGGCTTTCTAACAAAGGCGATCTCGAAAACTTCCTTGAAAACGCGGATGAACTCTATATTTACGCGAGTGGAGGAACAGAGATTAGCGGTGCAACCGAGTTGACCGACCGAGAAGTTGCTGAATATATGTGCTATTATATCGCTGAGCTCCCCCCATCAGCGCTTCTACGACTGGAACAGATATACGGATGACATCGCAAAATTAGGTTTGGCGGTATTGGGTTAGTGTCGTACTCCCATGCGTCTGGTACGATTGCAGAGGATTCTGCAGAGAGTAGGATTCAGAATGTGTCTATATCCATATCATTTATTCAGGTGATGTCCATGTCAACGAATCAAACTGCTTCACGCGGGCGCGTGAATGAAAAGAAGTCTAGAATCACCCCCGGGGGGTCAATCGGCCCGTAACCTCTACAATGCTGACGCCCCTGCAGGTTGTGTCGTTTGAGCGGCCTTCGCTGCTCAACACGACTCATAAGAAAACAGACAATGATAGAACGTATCCTCACACTGCTTGGACAGTACCCTTCCGCGGGCGTCGTAGCGGGCTTCCTAGCCCTCTACCCAGCGGCGGCATTCGTTGATGCAGTCACAGAGCAGCGTCGCCGAGAGAACGGAACATGGGGGCCCGACTGGACCACCATTATCGAGGAGACCGTCTTCAAGATCGGTGTCCTCGTGCTCATCACCTTCGGTCTAATCGTCGTGTATCGAACTGGATTGCTGGGATAACCGACGCTCCAGTTTCGCGCGCGAGCAGAGTGTTTTTTACCGGTCGGGTCATCGGGTTTAGTTGGCTTGCGAGGAAGAGTGCGCCGGTGACGGATCCTCCCGGCTTCCGGCTTCCTCGGGAGCAGTAGCTGTATGAGCAGGAACACGAACAGCGGCAGTGCTGACCCCAGTGGCCTTCGGCAGCTCACGTTCGCCCTTGGCGTGTCGTTCAGCGTCGCAATGGGCTTCGTGGGCGTCGCTCGAGAGTCTCTCATCGCCGGAATCATCGCCATCATCCTGACGGCGGTGGCGTTCGGTGGGCTGGTTACTGCCGCTTCTCGGCTCAGCAGTATCGCATAAGAACAACCGGCCCTTCCACAGGCCGGTGACGGATCCTCCGTCTGTTACTGTATGCGGTGCATATGAAAAGGTTACTCTGTACTCCTACGCTTTAGTGGTCGACAAAACGCAGGTCTCTCACTCCGTCGCCACCCACATCGCACCGCACGTTGAGATCCACTTCGCACCGGATCCAGAGGTATCTATTCACGGAGCTTTCGGCGAAGTTTGTCTAGAATACGTTCAAGCAGCGGACGCTCTGCTTCGATTGTCTCCCATCGATCTTGAATCGCTACTTCAAACCCCTCTGGAGAGAGCGTCTCGCTATTCATCATCTCAAGGGGCAGTGATGGTATTTGTCCAGTTGGACCGTTGACCGGCAGGTACTGCCTATCTTCACTGAGATGGGATCTGGTGTACTCTTCTGGGAACGGGTACCATCTCCAAGTCTCCTCATCTTCCAACCAATAGAAGCCTACATGCTGTGCACCCGGCTTTGTCTCTGAAGCGTAGTCTGTGAAGTTGAGATTACTTATCGGGTAATAACCCGTATCACCCACGGCCCGTTCTATACCATCTCTCCAAATCCAGGAGAGATCCTCCGTGGAACTATAATCGCCTGATGATACTACGAAGACGGTCCCAACAACAGGTTCACTCACTTCGGTGAGTTGGAGTTCAACATCTAACCAAGGATCCTTGAGCTGGGTTGCACGGTGACCGAGTTCACGAAGCTCCGAGACGAGACGGTCTTTTGCCCACTCTGTTGCCCCATATTCGATTCCAAAATGGTCCACTGCAGACACGACAAGCGTTCCTTCTACCCGTTGACGGTCCTCTGAAAACCTATCCTCTGAAGGATTCCTCGTCCAATCTCGCGAAAGCCGCAACCTGTCTTGGTCCCAACGAGAGTCTGCGGGAGATTCTTCACCAGATAGCTTTTCTCGGACAGTCGCTGATGCTGTTTCGACGAACCGAGCATCAAACTCCGCGAAAGAGACCACCTGCGGTTCTCCTGTGATGTCTAATAGGTCTTGCCAGTGCTCATCACAAAAGTGCAACCGAAGAGAGACATCGTCGTCGCTAACTGAGATTGCCTCTGGATTAGCCATTAATCGAAGCGTCTCAACTGGGAGCTGGAGAGGAATATCTGGATTGAGTAAATCATCCTGCGTCCGCTGCTTGCCACAGATTGCGCACTGAGTGGGTCCAAAATCCACATCGTCTGGCAGAGATTCGTTCAGAACCTCGTCTATGAGGGAGTCATCTATCGGAGGGCTATGTACCATCAAGTATGATTGCCTGACTCAATCTCAAAGCCTTTCTGGTGGTTTCAGTCTCTCAATCGGTTTCGGAGTGATAGTGCCGCATCCTGTCAAATTCCGCTTGTGTCGGGAACTTCCGCTGTCGACCACACTCCTTACACTCATAATTATGGCTCCCTCCACCGTCCAACGTTCGCTGACCATTCTTTCTCAACTCCCCTCTACAATCCGGGCACTGGATTACCACGATTGGACTGCTCTCGTAGACCGCTACAGGACCGTATACGTCCACGTACTCATCTACCTCGGAGGGTTCATCTGAACTACTCGAATATCGCTCCCGAATACGGTCTATTTTCTCTTGCACGCTGTTGAATGTAGAACGGCTTACAACCTGCAACTCTCCGTCTGGAACCACAACGCCAGACTCTGTTTCCTCCCCCGGAGGCGACGTGTCTACGGATGCCTCACCTACGTAAATCGAATCTCGAAGCATCTTCCGGACTTGATTTGCAGCCTGGCTCTCAGAAAGTCCATCGACCCGTTCAGCCACCTTAGCATATGGGCCATCCTCATCGACCCGCAGAAACGTCATGAAAACCTCCTCAACGATCTCCGCCTCTGGTTCGTCGACCTCCAACCAATCATCCTCCGTCTTCACGTAGCCGAACGGCGCCAAATCGTAATAGACAGACCAGTTCTTCTGCTTGAACTTCTCGATACTCGACGCATGGGCCCGACGTGCGCGATTCTCATTGGCAACCTGCGCGGAGAGCGACTTCAACATCACGTGAGTCTTCCCCTCAAAGTCATCGACATCCACTTCACCTGATTCGGTAGTGATGACCTTCACACCACACTCCGAGCGGAGCTCATAGAGATAATAGATTGTCTCCGCATGATGGCGACCAACGCGGTCGATATCGTCGACGAGAACGTATTCAATTTCTTCCTTCTCGGCAATCTGCCGAACCCGCTTGATACCTTCCCGATCGAAGTTTGTCCCCGTCTTGCCACTATCCTTGATCGGACTTGTTACGAGCTGAATCCCGCGATTCTCAGCAATTTCCTTTAGCCGGCGAATCTGCTCCTCGAGACTCTTCCCTTCCTCCGCCTGCTGATTACTGCTCACCCGTGCGTAAATCACGCCGCGGTCCTCCGGGGAGTCGGTCTGGGTGTCGGTCGTCTCGGATGATTCCGATTCAGACTCCGCTTGCTCCTCGGAGCTTTCTGAGTGGAAGGACGCAATCTCACGCTGGCTTGTCCTCGAAATTTCTGGGACTGGACTCGAAGTGGATGCGTGAAACTGTTCGCCGAGTCGAGAGACGAGTCGAACTATCTCTGTCACTGGCGCGAATCCCCGCAACCCTTTGACTGGATATGCGACCCCTCTTCGCCGCACCCTCATCGGTAGCTGCCCTCCCGGCGGCTCACGCCGATGTATGATTTCGTGACCCGTCGAAATACACCATCAATGTATGATTGCACCACCCGTCCCACGTCCCTCGGTTTCGGGGATACTCCGAAGGGGGTTCTTCTACTCTGGGCAGACGAAATAACGCTAGATATGATGTAGTCAGCCAAGGCTGGCAACATCATACCTTGTTTAAAAGGGTTGCCCAGACCGTGTGGAGTCTGCGGTCCCGGGGCACCCCGTTTCGGTACCTGTCGTTTGGTCATCGACACAGTCGACTCGGTAGGGGGGTTTTCAAAAAGACGCTTGCGTACGTTCGGAACAACTTACATATTTTGGTCAATATATATCCTTGGTCTATTCGCGACGGCAGGAGGTGTTCGCGATGACGTCGCCTGAGGAGGCGTCAGTATCGCGTGAAAGCGACGGGAAACGGGTGGCGGAGGTAGCTCACGGTGCGGGGGATTCAGCGGGGGCGTGCCTCTTCCTAACCTTAGGTGAATTGGAGTGTCTCGGTATTGACCCGGAAGCCGACGCGATCGAGTTCCATGTAGACGAGTCGACTGGCGAGCTCGTTGTCGAGGAGGTGTCTGAGTAGCGATGCTCAGACTTCGATTCGCGCAATCGGTGATTGATTTTCTCAGTCTCCAGCGAGGGGGTGAGCAGACCGATGCCTGACATCAGCGAGGACAAGAAGGTAGTGACGACGTATCCCCAGCAGGGCCTCTACGAGTCGTGGGAAGAACACGCTGATGACCTCGATTTGAGCATCAGCCAGTACATGATCCGGATGGTCGAAGCCGGCCGCAAACAAATCGATATGGAGTCGGTCGCGACGGAATCGCTGCACGAACTGCAGCGCCGGACATCGGAATTGCAGGCGGAGCTCCAGCATCAGCGGCAGCGGAATCGAGAACTCGAACGGCAACTCAAGTTCACTGCACACGCCGAGATTGCGGACTACGTTGAGTCGAATCCGGGCGTTGAGACCGCTGAAATCATCCAGCAGATTGCGGACACAGTCCCAGGACGTGTGGCAGGTCATCTTGACGCGATGGAGGGGAGCGTCCTCGTCCGGCGTGATGGACAATACTACCCACTCCAGGAGGAGTCAGAGACGGAGCAGGAGTCCGCCAACGCCAGCGGGGGTGAGTCATGAGGATGAAGAAGGGGACGTCGCCGGAGGAGTACGCTGGCGCGATGCAGCATTTCGACGAGATTCCAGAGCGGTATCGTCTCGAGACGTACACTGGCCAGTATCGCGGTGACAACACCTGGGAGCGATACGTCGACGAGGTACTTCTCGAAGAGAAGGATAGCGATCGAATTCGCCAGACGGCTCGCCTCGGCGGGAATTCGTGGTTGGAGCACATGGCTGACCGACCGCGGCATCACGCGCTGGCGTCGCCGGAGGACGTGAATGAGTGGTGTGAGATGCATCTCGGTGAACGAACGCGGAAAACCATCTACGAGTACTATTTCGTCCGCGTCTACGATTTCTACGAGCATCTGAAGCACAGCAACCAGCACCCGCATCTCTACAATCCGTTTCTGCTGGCCGCAATTGAGTTCGAAGCGACGCGATCCGTCTGGATGGTTCGAATAGATCGCCGTAACGGAGGTCAGGCACAATCCAACGATGAGTAGCGACCAGAATCCCACCGATGAAGGTATCGAGTCGACAACTGATCCCCGCGAGCAGTTCGCGCACGCGTTCAATCGTCCCGTCGACCCGTTAGCGGAGTACAGCGACACCTTCAGCCAACTCCCGGACCCGTTCGAGTACTTCATGGACCGCGTGGTGGAGAATCGAGAACGCATCACCTCCGATGGAACTTACGAGAACTACCGGCGGACCTACGACCAATGGAGCAACCACGTCTCGCCGACGGGACGGCACCCTGCATGCCCAAATGTAGACCTGGTCAAATCGTTCATTGACTGGCGACGTGATGTCCACGGGAATGCCCGCGAGACGATCCTCATCAAACTCAGCCACCTCAACCAAGCCTACGAGCACTGGCAACGCGAATCCGTGTTCCCCCATCCGAACGACTACAATCCGTTCGCAATCGCTCGGGAGGAGACCTCGCTTGGCGGGAGTTCAGCCAAGCCATTCCCGGACCTGACACTCGAGGATCTCCGCGAGGTCTTCGCCGATATCGACAATATTCGGGCGCGAGCACTGATTGGTCTACAACTGAAGCACGGATTGCGCGCGGGCGAGGTCACAAATCTTGAACTTCGAGACATCCACCTCTCGCACAGCGGCCTCCAGAAAGTCTATCCAGATCTTGGCACGCACGATGCGATTGGTGACTACACGGACGTTCTCTACGTTTCCTCGGAGCGCGATGGGAACAAGTCGAACGTCCCACGTCTCCTGCCGATTGATGACGAGCTCCGTTGGCTACTCAGCCGCTATCTTCTGACCCGTCCACAGACCGGCGAACCTCAGGTGTTCTTCTCGACGGTGTTCTCCAGTACGCTGTCTCACACTGGCATCAATCAGCCGTGGAAGGATGCGTTCCATCCCGAATACGAGGGGACAGAGGAGAGGCGCGCCATTACGAGTCATTTCGGTCGGCACTGGTTCAGCTCGTATTGGCGGCTAGAGGCTGGCTTACAGCGGGAGCATGTACAATACATGCGGGGGGACCGAATCGAGCCGATTGATTCCTTCGCTGATGCGATTGATGACTACCTACATCCGAACTTCGAGCATATTGAGTCAACTTATCGCAATCAGGTGTTCAAAATTAGTTTACAATAAATCTGCCCACAAGATCTCAGGATTTTTTGGCTTTCTTGTCGTTTCCGTTTGTCCCCACAATAGTATAATAAACCGCTCTGAAAACTTCTCTGAATGAGAGAACAGCATATATCAAAAGTCCAGCCAACAATAACGACGCATATTCTTCTAAACTAAATATGAATTCAATATTCGAAAACCGACCATCCTGTATTTTGAAAATTGACATGGTTATTGCGAGTATAAATCCAATAATTGACAAAACAATCGGCCAATAGAAAACTTTCCGTACAACATACAGTAAATCATTGTCTTTTGCATTCTCAATTGCGTCGTCAATCGTGGCAAATATGGCTAAAAGAGATATTGATGCCAGAATAACGACTGTGAATATGCCTGCGGCGAGCTGTGGCGAGAATCTAGATATCTGTAGGAACCCGACAGCTGAAAGAATGCTCAGTGATAATATTAGAATAACTGTCAGGATGAAATCGATGTGCCGCTCGATCCAACCAGTGAAATTCATAATTTCAGGATTAAGTTTTTAGTGTTTTGTAGTGAACCCGCCGTCCATGCCTAGATTTACCTTTCGTTTTGGGGAGTTAAATAAGGCGGGTACTGATGAACGACCTGAAATTGACCTTGACAGTGTTTTGGGATTCATAGAAGAGGAAGGAATCGTTGGCGACGAGGGTGATAGAAAATGGGCAAGGAATCCAATTAGGGGCGAGAATTCGTTATATTTTGAGTTTATCAAAGAGATACCCGAAGAGTTCCAGACATTTTCAGAAGAGGACCGTATCGTCACGGAGGAGGTAGGAAGAATCAGGGCCATGCACTTCCTGCTCTTCGAAGATGGGTTCTACGGATTCGAATCCCGGAAGGGTATACACGACGGGGATGTTCTGAAGTACGTATTTGAGGACTATTCAGAACGTTATGACTCATATCGCTTCGAGTCTCTTGACTTATCAAAGATGAGGGATTTTTATAAAAAGAGTTACGAAGTTAGGAAATTTAAGGCTGAAAATATTGGCGAACGAGCACCCAACCCGAGAATTACTGATGAAGAGTTGAAGGAAATAACTGAGGATACAGGGCTGAGAACACATAGCATTATTGCGAGTGTTGGTAGAGCCTACGAAAATCTTCAGGATGTTAGTTTGTTTGATGATGGAATCGCAAAATACTCTGATTTGCCGATGATAAAATCGAGAGATGCTGGCGGTAATATCCGAAAATTAAGGGATAGCGGAAGATTCGACTTCGGGGTAAGTACCGATGATGAGAGCGAAGAAGCTCAAGCAGCAGAGATACGAGACACAGTTAGGTCGGTAATGCGAGAATTATTCGATGTTTCGTTAGCAGGTGATAACTCGGAAGATTCAGAAGATGATGACGCAACCGAGGATGCTGAGGAAAATTAACGGTACTAGTAGTACTCTGACTTAGCCCGACGACACCGTCCTCGTCCACGACGCCGACGGCTACCAGCCCATCGCGTGGCTCACCCGCCCCGCGGATCTCTCGCTGACCAGGGAGCCGTTGTGGCTGGTCGCCACCGACGGTCAGGAGACGCTTCGCATCGAGGCTGCCGGCGAGGTGGCCGTGACCGAACACGAGGTGAGCGAAGCCGGTACGCCGGTCGGTACGTGTCGCTGCGGCGGCCAACTGATTCGTTCCGGTGGGGCCGTTCTCTGCCTCGACTGTGCCGAGCGTTACTCGCTTCCCTCGGGCGCGTCGACGCTCGATTCGGCCTGCGACTGCGGACTCCCCTTGTTTCGAGTCCAACGCGGCGCCGACTTCGAGTTGTGTCTGGACTACGAGTGTGGGTCGCTGCTCGACGCCGTGGTCGAGCGCTTCGACCGGGAGTGGACCTGCCCGAACTGCGATGGTGACCTCCGTGTTCTCAGACGTGGCGGACTCATCGCCGGCTGTGAGAACTACCCCGACTGCGACACCGGGTTCTCGATACCCGACGGAACGGTCGCCGGAAGGTGTGACTGCGGACTTCCACGGTTCGAGACGGCCGGCGGAGAGCGGTGTCTCGACTCCGGATGCGGCGCTCCGCCCTGATACTCGAATCGCCCGGGCGACCGTAGCGGCTATACGCCCACACCCGCCAACCCTCACACGATGGAAGGACACCTCACCGACGGCGTCGTCGAAGTCGGCGCCAACGGCCGCGAGCGCTACTACGACTCTCGCGGCTACGGCCGCCCCCGGGGAGAGGGAGTGGCTCTCTCCCGCGTCGAGGCTGCCCACCTCCTCTATCGCGGGGACCTCGATTCGGTCGACGGCGAGGCCTTCGCCGGCTTCCTCACCGAACACGACGACATCGTCGTCGACTTCCTCGTCTACCGGGACCTTCGGGACCGGGGGTTCTATCTCTCGGTCGCCCGCGAGGAGTGGGTCGACGCCGACGAGGCGGTGGACTTCGTCGTTCACCCACGCGGGGACGGGCCGTGGGACGGCTCCGTCGAACACCGGGTTCGCGTCGTCGGCGAGCGGGCGTCCGTCGAACTCACGGCGCTCGGCGATGTCGTCTTGGCGGTCGTCGACGAGGAAAGCGAAATCACGTATCTCGAAACCGACGCTCCCGATGTCACGGGCTCCAGCGACCTCGCTCTCGACGACACTGTCGAGGGGGTCCTACTCGATGACCGAGTGCTCTGTTGGGACCCACCCGAACCGCTCTACGAGCACGGCTTCTACGGCCAGCGGATGGGTCGCGACGACGACACGCTCCAGTTGTCGCTTCTGGAGGCCGCCCATCTGGTCGAGACGGACGTTCTCTCGATTGCTGGCGGCACCGAGGCGGTCACCGAGCGCGGCCGGGCCGTCGAAGGCGAGCGGTTCGACCGCCGTCTGACGGTGTATCGTGAACTCCGCCGGCGGGGCATCGTCCCGAAAACCGGCTTCAAGTTCGGTGCGGATTTCCGCACCTACGCCGACGTCGAATCCGTCGACGACCTCGGTCACTCCGAGTTGCTCGTCCGGGTGTTGCCGGCGGACACCGAACTGTCGCCGCGGGATTTGGCGCTCGACGTTCGGCTGGCTCACGGTGTCCGGAAACGGATGGTGTTCGCACTCGTCGAGGACGGAACGGTGACGTGGCGGTCGGCCGGGCGGCTGACGCCCTGAGGCTCAGACGAGGACGTGGACGTACCGCGTCAACGACCGGTGGACGCGGCGGTCGAACCGCGATTCGACGGTCCAACCGGCGGCGTCGGCGGCGGCGTCCCACGGACGGTCACCGACGACGACGGCGCGGTCGGCGACCCGGCGGACTTCCTTGAGGGCGTCGCCGACGAGCGATTCCAGTGAGACGCTCTCAATTTTCGACTGGCGACCGTAAGGAGCGTCGAAGACGGCGCCGTCGAACCCCCCGTTGGCAAACGGCAGACGCGTCGCATCGCCGCGGACGACGGCGAAGGAGTCGAGGTAGTGAGCGAGGTTCTCCCGTGCGCCCTCGACCATCTTCCGTTGGGCGTCGACACCGACGACGTCTGCGCCGGCGAGACCGGCCTCGACGAGGATGCCGCCGGTGCCGCACATCGGGTCGAGCAAGCGGGCATCGGGACCGGCGCCGGCGATGTTGGCGAGCGCGCGGGCGTCCATCGGGTCCATGCTTCCCGGTTGGAAGAACGGCTTGTCGGTCGGCTGTCGGGCCGTGAAATCCCGGGGTGTCTCGGTTTCGAGCCACCCGAGGGCGGCCGTCTCGGAGAACAACGCGACGAGCGTATGGTCGGGGTCGTCGAGGTCGACCTCGAATCCACGGTCGACGAGTACGGACCCGAGGCGTCGTTCGACGGCCTGGGTGTCGACGCCGGTCAGGCCGCGTACGTCGCGGGCGCGAACGGCGACGGTGCCGGTTCGGTCGGTGCTCGCGGCGTCGAGCAGGGCGACGGCGTCGTCGACGGTGGGGTCACACGTACCGAGGAGTCGACACATTCGTCTGGTGTAGGCCAGCGTTTCGGGTCGAACGCCGCCCCGTGCGGTAGCGAGGCCGGGAGCCAGCAGTTCGACTGCCGAACAGCGGCTTTCGGCCTCCCGAACCGCGAAGCCGTCGTCGTCGCCGGCCAACTCCAGGAGGTACACGTCTGCAGGTGGCTACCGACGGAAAATAAACGGCCCGGTCGGGTGTCGCTCGTGCGGTGCGTGAGGAACGACCACCCACATTTATAAACCTTAAATACGTGTTTTAAGTCGAGTTATGCAGGACCCCAAGGAGACTATCAATATCGAGAACGTCGTTGCCTCGACGGGGATTGGCCAGGAGCTCGACCTCCAGAGCGTCGCCATGGACCTCGAAGGCGCCGATTACGACCCCGAGCAGTTCCCCGGTCTCGTCTACCGGACACAGGAGCCGAAGTCCGCGGCACTCATCTTCCGTTCCGGGAAAATCGTCTGTACGGGCGCGAAATCGACCGACGACGTCCACGAGTCACTCCGTATCGTCTTCGACAAACTCCGCGAACTGGAGATTCAGGTCGACGAGGACCCCGAAATCGTCGTCCAGAACATCGTCACAAGTGCGGACCTCGGCCGCAATCTCAATCTCAACGCCATCGCCATCGGTCTCGGTCTGGAGAACATCGAGTACGAACCCGAGCAGTTCCCCGGTCTCGTCTACCGTCTCGACGACCCCGACGTGGTCGCGCTGCTGTTCGGCTCCGGCAAACTCGTCATCACCGGCGGCAAGAAGCCCGACGACGCCCGCGAGGCAGTCGACAAAATCGTCTCCCGGCTCGAAGAGCTCGGTCTGCTCGACGGCTAACGGAGAGCGGCAACTACTCCCGTGACGGCTCCCTAATTCCGGTATGCTTCCGCTGCAGGTGGAGTTCGTCGGCGGCGGCCCGCTCGCGCTCGCCGTCGCGTTCCTCGTCGGGACGCTGTTTTCGGCCGTAACGCTACATCTCGCCGCGCTGTGGGTGCTCGGCGACGAACCGCACCAGCGCGCCGTGAAAGCCGCCCCCGCCCCCGTCGTCGTCGCGATGCTGTTCAGCCAGTACAACGGCGCCGTGATGGTCGCGCTGTCGTTTCTCACCGCAGTCGCCGTCGTTCGGTACGTCTACGAACTGAACGTCCGCGGAGCGGTGCTCCTGTCGGTGTTTTACTTCTCTATCACCACGATATTCGCCTTCGCGTTCGGGAATATCTTCCTGACGTAGGCCGCCCGTGTGTTCGGCGTCGAAGACGGCGCTGGCCGTCATCCGGATTCGATATCGACTGTCCGGACCGGCGAACCGCCACGCCAAACGAGGTGCAGTTCCATCGACGCCGGGTTCTCCATCTCGGCGAGTTCTGAACTGTCGAGGCTGTGGGTGAACTCCCAGTCGGCGGTTTCGCCCGCGGGAACGTCCAGTCGCACCTCGGCTTCCGGGGCGTAGGCGATTCGCGGACCGACCCGGTTTATCGCGCCGACGAACGTCCCGTCGACATCGGCGGTGTTCTCGACGGTCACCGTCGCCGTCACCGTCTCGCCGACCGTCGCCGTGTCGGGCGCCTCGAAAGTCACGTCGAACGCAGCAGGTGGCCGGTTCAGCCGTTCGAGGACGGCATCGCCGACGGCATGTTCGCCGCCGTCCCACGTCAGCGTCGCCGAGTCGGCATCAAGCGGTTTCGGGACGTACGCCGCAATCCATCCCGAAGACGGCCTGGCTTCATCGTCCTCGCTGGCGCTGGCACTCGCTGTCGGGGAACTCCCGGAGTTCGGTTCGTAGGGTTCGCCGAACGTCTCGAGTTCGAATCCGCCGTAGATGTCCGTCGTGGCCTCATATTGCTTTCCTCCCGCCTCGACGGAAAACGACGAGACCGGATGGCTGCCGGGCGATTCGACCAAGATATCCGCGATAACCAGTTGTTCGTTTCGGTCACCGTAGGTCCCATACGAATCCGGGGAGTTCAGCGTCACGACGGCTGGCGTCGCGGTGACCTCCTCTACGCTCACGCCGCTGTCGCCGCCGTTGCCGTCTTCGTTCGTCGGTTCGTCATCGGAAAGACAGCCGGCGAGTGCCGTCCCCGCGACGGCGGCACCGAACGCTCGAAGCGCTCGTCTACGTGTCGGGTTCATACGTGATGGTCGGGCCCTTTCAGGGGAGGGCTTTGTGTAAGCTAAAACGGCGGTTTCAGTAACGGGGGGTTCAGGGGACCAGCCGCTCGATTTCGGTGACGAGGATGTCGCTGGCGCCGGCGTCCTTCAGGTCCGGGATGACCTCGAACACCTTCTGCTCGTCGACGACGACGTGGACGGCGAGGGCGTCGCTGCCGGCCACGTCCATCACCGTCGGTCCTCCCATTCCCGGAATCACGTCCTCGACGTCTTCGAGGGAGTCCTCGGGGACGTTCATCATCAGATAGCGCTTGTCGTTGGCGTCGAGGACGGATTTGAACGCCGTCTTGACCTGCTGGACCTTCGGGTCGTCGGCAACGTTGGGGTTGGCGAACAGCCGAACCGACGACGACAGCACCTCGTCGATGACTTCGAGTCGGTTCATTCGCAGCGTCGTTCCCGTCGAGGTAATGTCGACGATGGCGTCGGCGATGTCGACGTGTGGCGTCAACTCCGTCGCACCCGTCACCTCCACGATGTCGGGCGAGATGCCCAACTCTTCGAAGTACGCCTCGGTGATGTTGGGGAACTCGGTGGCGACGGTGCCGCCGGTCAACTCCTCGGGCGAGGAGACGCCGCCCTCCTCCGGCGAGGCGAGGACGAGTCGACAGCGACCGAACTCCAAATCCAGCAAATCGACCAACTCGACGTTCGATTCCCGCGTCTGGTCGAGACCAGTGATACCGAGGGCGGCGGCGCCGTCGGCGACGTACTCGGGGATGTCGGCGGCGCGGGCGAAAAGCACCGACACGTCGGGGTCGACGGTGTCGGCGTACAGCTTCCTGTCGGCACCGTTCTGGACGTGTAACCCGGCGCGTTCGAGCAGTTTCAGCGCCGGGTCGTGGAGACGGCCCTTGTTGGGCACGGCAATGCGCATACACCCGGTTGCAGGCGACGGGCCTTTGCCCTATCGGACGCCGAGGCGCCGTCGGATGGCGTCGGTGGCGTACCCCACGCCGGCGACACAGAACGTCGATAGCGACAGCGCGAACAGACCGACTGCGACCGTCTCGAACGGCACCGCATCGAGCGCCGGTCCCGTCGCGGTACCGGCGGTACTCCCGGCAAGGAGGTACAGGACGGAGACGAGCAGGAAGCCGCCGAAGGTGGCTGCCCCTGCCGAGACGCCGTATCGGAGCATCCTGACGCCAGTTGCGTCGTCGGGAAACAGCGATTCGGCGTGGAGTCGGACGGCGTGGCGATACCAGAGATACCCACCGAGGAAGAACAACCCCGCGAGGGCCGCAAGCAGCACAGCGACGGGCAGGAGGAGGGCGTTCATCGTTCGGGGTTCCGAGTCGGCCAGTAAAAACCCACGCACCGATTCACCGGCGAGAACCGACCGTCGCCCGATGGATTCGGCAGTTTCAACGCCCGGCGTCGACAACGCCGGGTATGAGCACGCTCCAGATTACCGGCGGGCGCGTTCTCCGCCCCAACCTGGCCGTCGAACGGGCCGACGTACTGGCCGACCGGGAGACAGGCCGCATCGTCGAGGTGGGCGACACCGCCGTCGGCGAGGAGACGCTGGACGCCGAGGGCTGTCTGGTCGTTCCGGGACTCGTCAACACCCACTGTCACGTCGCCATGACGCTGCTCCGCGGGTACGCCGACGACAAACCGCTCGACGCGTGGCTCCAGGAGGACATCTGGCCGACCGAGGCCGCCTTCGACGCCGAGGACGTTCGAGCGGGCGCGCGACTCGGACTCGTCGAGATGCTGAAAAACGGCGTCACGACGTTCGCGGACATGTACTTCCACGTCCCGGAGGTGGCCGCGGCCGTCGAGGAGGCCGGTCTCCGTGCCCGTCTCGGCCACGGCGTCGTCACCGTCGGGAAGGACGACGCCGACGCTCGCGCGGACTTCGAGGAGGGATTGGCCGTCGCCCGCGAACTCGACGGGGCCGCCGACGGTCGGATTCGAACGGCGCTGATGCCGCACTCGCTGACGACGGTCGACGCCGACCTCTTGGAGACCTACGTCGCCCGCGCACGCGAGGCGGGTGTCCCGGTCCACTACCACGCAAACGAGACCGAAGACGAGGTCGACCCCATCGTTTCCGAACGCGGCGTCCGGCCGCTGGAGTTCGCCGACGACCTCGGAATGCTGGAGTCCGGCGACTTCATCGCCCACGCTGTCCACGTCGATGAGACCGAAATCGAGTTGCTGGCCGACCGAGAGGTCGGCGTCGCCCACTGCCCGGCCTCGAACATGAAACTCGCCAGCGGCATCGCCCCCGTCCAGGAGTTGCTCGATGCGGGCGTCACGGTGGGTATCGGAACCGACGGCCCGGCCTCCAACAACGACCTCGACGTCTTCGACGAACTGCGGGACGCGGCGATGGTCGGCAAACTCGCAGCCGAGGACGCAAGCGCCGTCCCGGCGGAGGCGGTGGTCCGGTCTGCGACCGAACGCGGCGCCGAACTGCTCGGCTTCGACGCCGGGCGCATCGAGACGGGTGCGCTGGCCGACCTCGCTGTCGTCGACCTTGAGGCGCCGCATCTCACGCCCGAACACGACCTCGTGAGCCATCTCGCCTACGCGGTCCGCGGGTCGGACGTGCGACACACCGTCGTCGGCGGGGAGGTACTCGTCCGTGACCGTGAGGTGCTGTCGCTTGAGGAAGGTGCCGTTCGACGGGAGGCCCAGCGACACGTCGACGCTATTATTCAGGAAGAATAACTTCGTTGTTGAACGACGAGATGCTTCGATGAACCGTATAGCTGTCTCTAAACTATTCTCAGCCAACCGACAACCAATCCTGAACGAACTGAACAGGATACTCCATTTATGAGACTTTCCGGTGTTGGTGGGGATACAGATGAGCTCCAAGAAACGAATCGTCGCGGTTGCACTGTCGCTCGTCCTCGTCCTGTCGGTGATGGGACCGGGGCTAGCGATGGCACAGGACGGTACGGAAACATCGACGACGGACAATACGGAAACACCGACGCCGACGCCGGATGAGAACGATACGGACGAGAATGAGACGGACGACGACGACCTGAACGAGACGGACGACGACGACCTGAATGAAACAGACGACGCGGACGAGAACGAAACGGATGACGACGACCTGAACGAGACGGACGACGACCTGAACGAGACGGACGACGACCTGAACACAACGGACGAGAACGCGTCCAACGCGACGGACGATGCGTTCGGTCAGCAGGTCTCGGCGTTCGTTCACAGCCTGCTCAACGGCTCGAACGATGAGAACATGACCATCGGTCAGCAGGTCGCGAACTTCGTCGTCGAGAACAACCCGGGTAACGCACCGGCGAACGCCGGTCCGCCGGCTCACGCAGGTCCGGGTAACGACACCGAGCGTGGTCCGCCCGAAGACGTCGGCCCGAACAACGACACCGAGCGCGGTCCGCCTGAAGACGCCGGTCCGAACGACGACACCGAACGCGGCCCGCCCGAGGACGCCGGCCCGAACGGTGACGACACTGACGACGCCGAAACGGACGACACCGAAACCGAGGACACGGAGTCTTCGACCACGGATGACGAGGAGACCGACGACTCGGATGATGACTCCGACGACTCCGACGACGACCAAAGCGGTGGCGGCCCGCCGAGCGACCGCGGTAACAACTGACGACTGCGGACTTTTCCTTCGGTAGCGTTTTCCGCCCCTCGCCCGTTTCGAGGGGTATGAGTCACCCGACGATAACCGAACAGCTCTCGGACCCCGAGAGCGCTCGGGAATCGGGCCGCAAGAAAATCGAGTGGGCCCGACAGCACATGCCCATCATGACCGCCGTCGCCGAGGAGTTCGGCACCGAGACGCCCCTCGAGGGCGAGGTTGTGGCGATGGCGATGCACGTCGAAGCCAAGACGGCCGTCCTGACCGAGGTACTCGCCGAGGCGGGCGCCGAAGTGGCCATCACCGGCTGTAACCCGCTTTCGACCCACGACGACGTGAGCGCCGCACTCGATGCCGTCGACGGCGTCACCTCCTACGCCAAACGCGAGGTCGACGACGAGGAGTACTACGCCGCTATCGAGGCGACCATCGACCACGACCCGACGGTCACCGTCGACGACGGCGGCGACCTCGTGATGGCCATCCACGAGAACTACCCCGAACTCATCGACTCCATCGTCGGCGGCTGTGAGGAGACGACGACGGGCGTCCACCGCCTGCGCGCGATGGACGACGACGGTGAACTCCACTACCCGATGTTCGCGGTCAACGACACGCCGATGAAGCGACTGTTCGACAACGTCCACGGGACGGGCGAAGCGTCACTGTCGAACATCGCCATGACGACGAACCTCTCGTTTGCGGGCAAGAACGTCGTCGTCGCCGGCTACGGCTACTGCGGGAAGGGCGTCGCGATGAAGGCGTCCGGACAGAACGCCCACGTCATCGTCACCGAAGTCGAACCACGCCGAGCCTTGGAGGCACACATGGAGGGCTACGAGGTCGCCTCGATGGCCGAGGCGGCCGAGAAAGGCGACATCTTCGTGACGACGACGGGCAACCGCGATGTCATCGTCGAAGAGCACTTCGAGGCCATGCAGGACGGCGTCGTCCTCGCCAACGCCGGTCACTTCAACGTCGAAATCGACCTCGACGGCCTCGACGAGATGGCGGTCGGCCGCCGAGAGGTGCGGGACGGCGTCGAGGAGTTCGAACTGCCCGACGGCCGACGCATCAACGTCCTCGCAGACGGGCGGTTGGTCAACCTCGCCTCACCGGTCGCGATGGGCCATCCCGTCGAAGTGATGGACCAGAGCTTCGGGGTGCAGGCGGTCTGTGTCCGCGAGATGGTCGAGAACAGCGACGCCTACGACGCGGGCGTCCACGAGGTGCCCGACGACCTCGACCGCGAGGTCGCCGAAATCAAACTCGAAGCCGAAGGCATCGAGATAGACGAACTGACCGCCGAACAGACCGAGTACATGGACAGCTGGCAGCACGGGACCTGACGGCCACAGCCCCACGGTGGGTATCGCTTTTAGGGCTTGCCGTCCAAGCGGGGTCCATGTCGAGTGACCTCGTTGAGCGACTCGAACAACCGGAGTACACCGGCGAGAATCGGTGTACGCCCTGTACGCTTCTCAATCTCCTCATCGCGGCAGGCGTCTCGGCGCTCGTCGGCCGCCGGAACCGTGCGCTGGGACTGTTGACGTTCGTCGGGAGCGTGGCACTCGTCTCACTCCGGGGGTATCTCGTTCCCGGGACGCCCGAGTTGACGAAGCGGTATCTCCCGCAGTCGGTGCTTGCGGCCTTCGACAAGGCCGACCCGCCGGGCGAGGACCTGCCCGTCGAACTCGCCGAGCAGGCGGCCGCTCGTGCCGACGAGACCGCCGACTCGGAGGAGAGCGACGACTCCGTGGCGAACGGTTCCTCCACGACGGAATCCGTCAGGGCCGTCGACGAAAGCGCCGACGCCGACGAATCGGGAGACGCGGAGCCGGGGGTTCTCCCGGAACGGGAGGCCGTTGAGGAACTGATGGGCCAACCGATGGAGGAGGTGCTCTCGGCGTTCGGGGTCGTCCGACCGACCGTAGACGGCGAGAACCTCGAACTCGTCGATTCCTTCCGCGAGGAGTGGGAGGGTGCCATCGAGACGCTGGCGGATGAGGGCGACCGCGTCGAGACGCTCGCGGACCTGTTCCAGGAGGACGAGGCTGCGGTCGAAATCGAGACCCGAGAGGACGGTCGCTACTACGGTCTCGTCGAGGGGAAGGCCCAGTACAACTGGATTACGGAGGCGGCGATGATTTCGGACCTCGCGGCCCACCGGGCGGTCGCCAGCGAGGACCGACGCTGGAGCGTCCTACTGCCGGAGGAACGGCTCTCGGTTCTCAAGGGGTTCCGTGTCTTCCTCGAGACGTGTCCGGAGTGTGGCGGCCCCATCGCCCCCACCGACGAGAGTGTCGAATCCTGCTGTCAGAGTTGGGAGGTCATCGCCGTCGAGTGTGCCGACTGCGGCGCTCGGGTGCTGGAGTTGCCCGCTCCCGACGGCCGCAACCCCAACGAGGGCGGTGCCGGCGCGGCGGGTGTCCCCGGCGGATTCACGAGATAGTCGAACGCGCCGGCGACGATTCGACGGTAACGCTTTTGTCGACGCCTGCCAAGGCGTCGCGTATGGCGCCCGAACCCACTGCTGCCATCGGTGTCGCGTCCGACCAGTCCGCAGTCTCTGGGTTCGGTTTCTTTTTCGCTCGGTAGACGGCGTGGACCCGGAGGCGACGCTGTCGCGCCTCCGGCGAAACGCCGTCTTCGAGTCGGAACCGCTAACAGAGAGCCACGCACACACTCGTCAATGAGATTGCCCGAAACGCAGGTCGCGCTGCTGGAAGCCGCCAGCGCGACCGAAACGAAAACGGTTGCACAGCTCGCCGAGGAACTCGGCGAAGACGCCACGGCCGTCACGCGGGCCGCCTTCGAACTCGAAGATGCCGGCCTGCTCGCGGTCGACGAACACGTCGCCGAGGACGTCCACCTCACCGACGAAGGTGAGATGTACCGCGAGGACGGCCTGCCCGAACTCCGCCTGTACGAGGCCGCCATCGACGCCGGTGCCGACGACGACCCCGTTCCGATGGGCGAACTCATCGGGGCGGCCGGCCTCGAGGGCCCCGAAGTCGACATCGCGCTGTCGAACTTCGCCCGGAAGGGACTGGGCCGAATCGACAGCGGTGAGGTAATCGTCGATACCACAGAGGGGCCGGACGTCGACCCCGACGCCGACCCCGAGACGGAGGCGCTGGAGGCTATCGCCGCGGGCAACGCCGGATACACCGACCCCGGCATCCTCGACCGACTGGAGACCCGCGGCCTCATCGAGCGCACGGAGACGACCGTCCGGAGCGTCACGCTGACCGACGAGGGCGTTACCGCGATGATGGAGGGCGTCGAGGTCGCCGAGACGGTCAGCGCAGTCACGCCCGAACTGCTGACCTCCGGGGAGTGGGAAGAGGTAGAGTTCACCGAGTACAACGTCGAAGCCGACGCCGAAACGGTCCACGGCGGGAAGGAACACATCCTGCGTCAGACCGCAAACCGCGTGAAGGACGTACTGGTCGGGATGGGCTTTCAGGAGATGGAGGGCCCTCACGCCGACGCGGAGTTCTGGATTAACGACTGTCTGTTCATGCCCCAGGACCACCCCGCCCGGACCCACTGGGACCAGTTCGGCCTCGACGTGCCGCCGATGGAAGGCCTCCCCGAGGACCTCCTGGAAGCAGTCGAGTCGGCCCACCGCGACGGCGTCGGGGAGGACGGCGACGGCTATCACTCGCCGTGGGCGACCGACGTGGCCCGACAGGTCGACCTTCGGGGACACACCACCTCGCTGTCGATGCGGTATCTCTCCGGCGAACAGGTCGGCGACCTCGAACCGCCACAGCGGTACTTCAGCGTCGAGAAGGTGTATCGCAACGACACCCTCGACCCGACGCACCTGCTTGAGTTCTTCCAAATCGAGGGATGGGTGATGGCCGAGGACCTCTCGGTGCGGGATTTGATGGGGACGTTCACGGAGTTCTACGAGCAGTTCGGCATCACCGACATCGAGTTCAAACCTCACTACAACCCCTACACGGAGCCGTCCTTCGAGTTGTTCGGCAAACACCCCGAGACGGGCGAACTCATCGAAATCGGCAACTCCGGTATCTTCCGCGAGGAGGTGCTGTCGCCGCTCGGCGTCGAGTGTGACGTGATGGCGTGGGGACTCGCGTTAGAGCGACTGCTCATGTTGATGTACGGCTTCGAGGACATTCGCGACGTCCACGGGACGCTGTGTGACCTCGAGCTGTTGCGGAACGTGGAGGTGGTTCACTGATGCCCGTCGTCGATGTCGACCCCGAGGAACTGCGGCAACTGACGGGCCACGACGAGAAGAGCGACGAGGAACTGAAAGACGACCTCTTCGCGCTCGGCCTCGAGTACGAGGGTGAAACCGAGGACGGCGAGTTCCAACTGGAGTTCGCGCCGGACCGACTCGACCGCCTCTCGGTGGAGGGCGTCGCCCGATCGCTGCGGTACCAGTACGGCGACGACCGCGGCGTCTACGTCCCGAAGACCAACGACACGGAGTGGACCATCGAAGTCGACGAGAGTGTCCCCGAGGAACGGCCCTACGTCACCGGTGCCGTCGTCCGCGGGGTCGACCTCGACGCCGACGAACTCGACTCGCTCATTCAACTGCAGGAGAAACTCCACGCGACGATGGGCCGCAAGCGGGCGAAAGGCGCCATCGGCGTCCACGACCTGACGATGCTGAAGGGGCATCCCGGAGACGACCCCGGCGAGAAATCCATCGTCTACCGTGGGGTCGAACCGGACGGCGACACGTTCGTCCCGCTGGACGACGACGAAGAGCGGACGCCCGCTGAGGTGCTCGTCGAACACGACACCGGCGAGCAGTACGCGCCGCTCGTGGAAGGATTGGAGCGGTATCCGGCCATCTACGACGACATCGGGCTGTTCTCGTTCCCGCCGGTCATCAACGGCAAGCGGACGGAAGTCGAGGAGGGGTCTCGGGACCTCTTCATCGAGATGACCGGCACCGACCAGTGGACCATCGACAAGATGTGTGCCATCGTCTGCTACGCGCTGGACGCCCGTGGCGGGCGAATCGAGGAGGTGACCGTCGAGTACCCCGACCGCGAACTCACTCGTCCCGACCTCTCGACGACTTCGAAGACCGTCTCCCACGAGCGCATCGAGACGACGCTCGGCATCGACATCGCCGGCGAGGACGTCGTCGACCTACTCGAACGGGCCGGGTTGGACGCCGAAACGTCGGACGAGGAAGATTCCGACGACGATGCGGTCGAACTGGAGGACGTACCGACCCAACGGCTGGAATCGAGGTCCGAACCCGATGTCACGGACTCGTCGGGCGTAGACTCCTCCGGTGAACTGGTCTACGAGGTCGAGATACCGCCGTACCGCGTCGACGTGCTCCATCCGATGGACATCGTCGACGACGTGGGACGAGCGTACGGATTCAACGACCTCGAACCGCGGTATCCTGACGTGTCGACGGTAGGTGGCCGCCACGAAACATCCAGACTTGAGGACGCCGCACGCGACGCGCTGGTCGGGTTGGGATTCGAGGACCTGCTCAACTTCCATATGACCAACGAGGCGGAGTTGTTCGAGCGGATGTCGCTGTCACCCGACGCCGAGGCGCTCGGCGCTCGGGACCCGGCGACCATCACCGAACCGTACAGCGAGGACTACACCGTCGTCCGGACATGGGCGCTGCCGTCGCTTCTGATGGTGCTGGAGAACAACACCCACCGGGCCTACCCGCAGGACCTCGCCGAAATCGGCCTCGTCGCCGGCGCTGACACCGCGGAACCGACGAACGTCGCCGAAGGCCGCTCCGTCGCGGGCGTCGTCGCCCGCACCGACGCCTCCTACGAGGACGCCAAGGCGCGTCTGCAGGCCATCGCGCGGGCGTTCGACGCCGAGTTGGAGACGCCGCCGACGGAGCATCCCTCCTTCATTTCCGGACGCACCGCCGAAGTCGTCCTCGATGGCGAGTCGGTCGGCGTCATCGGCGAAGTCCACCCGGCCGTGTTGGTCGAACACGACCTCGAAGTGCCGGTTGCCGGCTTCGAGTTCGATTTGAACGGACTGCGCTGAGCGGAAGGGAAACGCCTGTTTCCCCCGACCGTCTACACGGCGTCATGACCGAACGTGCTGCACTCGTTACTGGTGCAGGCGGCGGAATCGGACGGGGTATCGCACTGGAACTCGCCGATGACTACGCCATCGCCGTCAACGACATCGACGAGGAGTCGGCCCGCGAGACGGCCGCGGAAATCCGAGACGACGGCGGTAAAGCGGTTGCCGTTCCCGGCGATGTGGCCGACAGCAAGGCAGTCAAGGCCATCGTCGCCGAGACGGCTTCGGAACTCGGCCCCATCGAGGTGCTGGTGAACAACGCCGGTATCGAGACGGTGTACCCGTTCGTGGAGTTGCCCGAGGACGACTGGGACCGCGTTCTCGACGTGAACCTGAAGGGGCAGTTCCTCCTGAGTCAAGCCGTCGTCAAGCAGATGGTCGCCGACGGTATCGAGGGTGCCGTCGTCAACGTCTCGAGTTACCACGACACCGTCCCGCGGACCGAAAAGATGCACTACGATGTCTCGAAGGCGGGTGTGAAGATGCTCACGAAGGATATGGCCTTGGAGTTGGCCGAGTACGGCATCAACGTCAACTGTGTCGCCCCGGGTGTCATCGAGTCGCCGATGAACGCCGAGATACTGGCCTCCGAAGAACGGACCGAGACGATGCACGAACGCGTTCCGTGGGGGCGGATGGGAACGCCCGAGGACGTGGCGAACGTCGTGGCATTTCTGGTTTCCGATGCCGCGTCGTATCTCACTGGCGTCCGGATTCCAGTTGACGGCGGCTTGCGGTTGGACCCCTGTTACTGACGCGGTTCAGAGGTCGGCGCCGACGGCGTCTTCGACGGAGTCGAAGCCGTCCCGTTCGAGCAACTCGAGGAGCCCGCGGTTGATGTCGCGTGCGATGGCGGGTCCCTCGTAGATGAGGCCGGTGTACAACTGGACGACGCTGGCGCCGTTGCGTATCTTCCGGTAGGCGCCCTCTGCATCGGTGACGCCGCCGACGCCGACGACGGGTTTGTCGGTGCGCTCGGCGACGAACCGGACCATGCTCGTCGCTTTCTCCTCGATCGGCTTTCCGGAGAGGCCGCCCTCTTCGTCGGCGGCTTCGCCCCTGAGCGAGGCGGGGCGGTCCGTGGAGGTGTTGGTCGCGATGACGCCGTCCAAATCGAGGTCGTCGACAACGGCCAGGGCGTCCTCCGTGGCGGCGTCGGTGAGGTTCGGCGAGAGTTTCACCAACAGCGGCGAGGCGCCGGCGTCCTGGAGCGTCCCGAGGATGGATTCGAGGCGGTCGCGCTGTTGGAGTTCGCGGAGTCCGGGGGTGTTCGGCGAGGAGACGTTGACGACGAAGTAGTCGCCGCCCTCGCGGACGCGCTCGAAGGTGTAGCGGTAGTCGGCTTCGGCCTCGTCGTTCGGGGCCGATTTCGACTTGCCGATGTTGACGCCCACGGGTACCTTGCAGTCGGTGGCTGCGAGGCGTTCGCCGACGATGTCGGCGCCGTCGTTGTTGAATCCCATGCGGTTGATGAGGGCTCGGTCCTCCGGGAGTCGGAACATCCGAGGCCGTGGATTGCCCGCCTGCGGCTCGGCGGTGACGCCGCCCACCTCGACGTGTCCGAAGCCGAGTGCCGCGAGCGTGCGGGGTATCTCGGCGTTCTTGTCGAAGCCGGCGGCGACACCGACCGGGTTGTTGAAGCGCTGGCCGAAGGCCTCGATGGAGAGTCGGGAGTCGACGACGGTGTAATGGTCGGCAAGCAACCGCTCGACGGCCGTTCCCTCGATGGCGCCGAGGAGTTCGTGGACGCTTCGGTGGGCGGTTTCGGCGTCTAGCTGAAACAGAATCGGTTTCGCCAGGTCGTAGAGACGCATTACCGAGAGAGGCCGCCGAAATCGCTTAAATACGGCGGTCTCGGGGCTTGGTGACTCCCGATTTCAGAACTCGTGTTCGAGCTCGTCCGGGTCCGCCTTCTGGATGATTATTTTCCCGTCTCGGACGCGGACGAACACTTCGTCCCCGATTTCCATGCCAGCGACGGCGAGTTCGTCCTCGTGGAGATTGACGTGTACGTTGTGGTACTCGCCGTCCTCGTCTTTGGCGCCACTCGGGCTGAGCTTCTTCTTTCGCACCATCGGGCTGTATTGTGCCCGTCACCGTACGAGATACATAAGTGTACCGTGCGCGCGGTGTGGCCCTCCGGCGCGCGCGAGTGCTGAGGGAGGAAAACTACACCGGTTTGACGGGTTTCATCCCCCATTTTCGCCCGACGCCGCGGCCCTGTTTATAAATTTAGTGGCCGGAATTACCTCGTTCGGGGGATATATTTATATCAACGTGTGTGCAGAACTCACACGGAGGAGAGAAACCATGGCACGTGACGACGATGGCAAGCGAAACTTCGCGCTTCGAGACCAGACAGGTAACGAGACGAGTGTGTTCTCCGGTCGGACGCCTCGGCAGGCGGCACTGAAGGCGGCACGCCGACTTGACCCGGCGGACAGCGAGCAACACGCCGAGCACAAAGAGCTTCGACTCCGGGAGAAGGGGACGAAGAAGGTCCACATCTACGACGGGTGGGCGTGGGAAGAGGAGTCCCCGAGTGACAGTCCGGACTGGATGCCTGAGGAGATAACCGAGGCCAACGTCTCAAAGCAGGGCATCGAACACCTCGAAGAAATCTAAGCTCCTACGTTTTTCCGAACGGCTATGGGTCACCCGCCGTTAGCGACAGGTGCGCGGCAACTCACCCGTGCCCGACCACGCGTGTGTGCGTACGGAATGAGGGCTACGACTTCCGACCGCGCGACATTTCATATCTGAACACGGACACGTTTCTCGCTCTTGGTCGTCGACTGCGCGCGCCAACATTGGTGACTCACGGGCTCGAGGAGTGAGCTGTCGGCCCGGTATGTCGTGAGTCCGCTTGCCAAGGCCTGAGAGCCATGAAAACGCGTGACGTAGCGGGTTCACTTCGACGGGCTTAAGGTGAACACTCCCATCTGAACGAATGCGAACAACACGGGGCGTGATGCCCCGGCCGGGACGGCCCTCCGGGTCGTCTCGTCTCGACATCTCGACTGTGGAGGAAGTCGGATTGGAACACACCGCTCGGTCGGACATCACGTTCGACCCGAGCGGGATTCCGACGCCCTTAAGTGTAATAGGGTGTTGGTGTTGAAGTACGACGGGCGACGTGGAATCGCATTCCGGCGTCGTCCTGAATCCGGTGCCCTTAAGTGTAATAGGGCACTCGGATTGAAGTACGAGGGTCGCACCGAAGTGGTTCGGTGCGACGCCCCAATCCGACGCCCTTATCAGTACGAGGGTGTTCGGGAATAACACGACGTGGTTGAGTTCGGTTCGAACCCGAACTCACTCACGGGCCAACGTGTTCCGGTGGGTTTATGACCCATCGCGGAATACGATTAGGTCCGAAGGAAATGAGGATTTCACCCCTGCGGTCCGCCGTATAGATGAAATCTGATGTTAGCCTTGGCAGTTCGGTGACACTCGGTCGGTCCGATGTCGCCGAACGTCGATAGCATAGGAAACACACCATCTTGGTGTGTTCCCGCCAACCCTCCCCGAGCCGGGAATCAGGCACGGGGAATACATTCCGGTTGATCCTGCCGGAGGCCATTGCTATCGGTGTCCGATTTAGCCATGCGAGTTGTACGTATAACGTAGCAAACTGCTCAGTAACACGTGGCCAAACTGCCCTATGGACCAAGATAACCTCGGGAAACTGAGGCTAATCTTGGATAGTACATCCAGCCTGGAACTGGCGGATGTATCAAATGCTCCGGCGCCATAGGATGTGGCTGCGGCCGATTAGGTAGACGGTGGGGTAACGGCCCACCGTGCCGATAATCGGTACGGGTCATGAGAGTGAGAGCCCGGAGACGGACTCTGAGACACGAGTCCGGGCCCTACGGGGCGCAGCAGGCGCGAAACCTTTACACTGCACGCCAGTGCGATAGGGGGACACCGAGTGCGAGGGCATAGAGCCCTCGCTTTTCTGTACCGTAAGGTGGTACAGGAACAAGGGCTGGGCAAGACCGGTGCCAGCCGCCGCGGTAACACCGGCAGCCCAAGTGATGGCCGATATTATTGGGCCTAAAGCGTCCGTAGCTGGCCGAGCAAGTTCGTCGGGAAATCCACTCGCTTAACGAGTGGGCGTCCGGCGAAAACTGTTCGGCTTGGGACCGGAAGACCTGAAGGGTACGTCTGGGGTAGGAGTGAAATCCCGTAATCTTGGACGGACCACCGATGGCGAAAGCACTTCAGGAGGACGGATCCGACAGTGAGGGACGAAAGCTAGGGTCTCGAACCGGATTAGATACCCGGGTAGTCCTAGCCGTAAACGATGCTCGCTAGGTGTGGCACAGGCTACGAGCCTGTGCTGTGCCGTAGGGAAGCCGTGAAGCGAGCCGCCTGGGAAGTACGTCTGCAAGGATGAAACTTAAAGGAATTGGCGGGGGAGCACTACAACCGGAGGAGCCTGCGGTTTAATTGGACTCAACGCCGGACATCTCACCAGCTCCGACAGCAGTGATGACGATCAGGTTGATGATCTTATTCGAGCTGCTGAGAGGAGGTGCATGGCCGCCGTCAGCTCGTACCGTGAGGCGTCCTGTTAAGTCAGGCAACGAGCGAGACCCGCACCTCTAGTTGCCAGCAGCATCTCGCGATGGCTGGGTACACTAGGGGGACTGCCGTCGCCAAGACGGAGGAAGGAACGGGCAACGGTAGGTCAGTATGCCCCGAATGAGCTGGGCTACACGCGGGCTACAATGGCCAAGACAGTGGGACGCGACACCGAGAGGTGGAGCTAATCTCCTAAACTTGGTCGTAGTTCGGATTGTGGGCTGAAACTCGCCCACATGAAGCTGGATTCGGTAGTAATCGCGTGTCACAAGCGCGCGGTGAATACGTCCCTGCTCCTTGCACACACCGCCCGTCAAAGCACCCGAGTGGGGTCCGGATGAGGCCGAGTTCCTCGGTCGAATCTGGGCTCCGCAAGGGGGCTTAAGTCGTAACAAGGTAGCCGTAGGGGAATCTGCGGCTGGATCACCTCCTACTGATCGGGATCGGGGCGTTGTCCCCGACCCACCTTTGGCGTCTATCGACGTTCGTCGACGGTGACCGACCGAGCACCTTTGAACTGCCAAGGCTAATGGTAGGGCCCATAGCTCAGTGGTAGAGTGCCTCCTTTGCAAGGAGGATGCCCTGGGTTCGAATCCCAGTGGGTCCATCTCACGTACCCGACTTCGAACCGTGTCCCTTAAGTGGGAAACGGTGATTCGTCTGGGTACGAAGAACCGATGCACCACTCCGTGCAAACGTGAGTGGGAAGGGTGGATGCTCCCTGTTGTCAGCAGGGTGCGTATGAGACCGTGTGTACGTGCGATCCAGACGCTCACTGGACCCGTTTCATCGGGTTTATGAGCGATCTATCATTACCGTGGCTACTGTGCCACCTGGTGAATAGCTCGGCTCAGGCGCCGAGGAAGGACGTGTCAAGCTGCGATAAGCCGTAGGGAGCCGCACGAAGGCTAAGAACTACGGATCTCCTAATAGGAATCCTCTAAGCAATTGCTTTGCGCAATGGGGAACGTCCCGGATTGAAACATCTTAGTAGGGACAGGAAGAGAAAACGAATGTGATGTCGTTAGTAACCGCGAGTGAACGCGACACAGTCCAAACCGAAGCCCTCACGGGCAATGTGGTGTTCGGACTGACTTTCATCGACAGAAGGTTCTCGAGAAGTCTCCTGGAACGGAGCGTGATACAGGGTGATAACCCCGTATCGGGAACTAGTACGTCGTGCGTCAGCTCCAGAGTAGCGGGGATTGGAAATTCCTCGTGAATTCGGCAGGCATCGTCTGTCAAGACTAAATACGTCCTGAGACCGATAGCGAACAAGTAGTGTGAACGAACGCTGAAAAGCACCCCGAGAAGGGAGGTGCAATAGGGCTTGAAATCAGGTGGCGATAGAGCGACGAGGCACAAAAGGTCCGCTGAAGAACGACCGGGGCGCGAGCCTCCAGTAGGACTCATCGGAAGCCGGTGTCCCGTCGTGCGTTTTGAAAAACGAACCAGGGAGTGTACTTATTTGGCGAGTCTAACCCGTTCATCGGGGAAGGCGTAGGGAAACCGACATGGCCGCAGCGCTTTGCGCTAGGGCCGCCGTGTTCAAGCGCGGGGAGTCAAATGGGTACGACCCGAAACCGGGTGATCTAAGCGTGGACAGGACGAAGCGTGGCGAAAGCTACGTGGAGGTCCGTTAGAGTTGGTGTCCTACAATACCCTCTCGTGATCTACGTTTAGGGGTGAAAGGCCCATCGAACCCGGAAACAGCTGGTTCCGACCGAAACATGTCGAAGCATGACCTCTGCTGAGGTAGTTCGTGGGGTAGAGAGACTGATTGGAGGAGTGGACTTCGAGAGAAGTTCACCCTCCTGTCAAACTCCGAACTCACGAACGCCGTCGACGCAGGGAGTCCGCTGTGCGGGGTAAGCCTGTGCAGCGTGAGGGAGACAACCCAGAGCTTGGTTAAGGTCCCAAAGTGTAGACTAAGTGCGATTGAAGGTGGTCCCGAGCCCTAGACAGCCGGGAGGTGAGCTTAGAAGCAGCTACCCTCTAAGAATAGCGTAACAGCTTACCGGCCGAGGTTCGGGGCGCCCAAAATGATCGGGGCTCAAGTCTACCACCGAGACCTAGCGGCACACTTCACCGTGTGCTTCCGTAGGTCGGCACTCCGGTTGGGTGGAAGCTCGGGCGAGAGTTCGAGTGGACCAACCGGTGACGAAAATCCTGGTTACAGTAGCAGCGATAGTCGGGTGTGAATCCCGACGGCCTAATGAGCAAGGGTTCCTCGGCAATGTTTGTCAGCCGAGGGTTAGCCGGTCCTAAGACTCACCGCAATTCGAATGAGTCGAAATGGGAAGCTGGTTAATATTCCAGCGCCGTTATACAATGAACGCTGACGCCCTGGGGTCGACCAAGCTGGGCCTTCGCCCAGTCGAACTGTCCAAATCCGTGGATGCCGTAATGGCACGAAGCGGACGAACGGCAGGATAGCGCAAGTTGGTTCAACCTGGGGCCCGTGAAAAGGCAAGTATAACGTCCGTACCGAGATCCGACACAGGTGCTCATGCCGGCGAAAGGCAAGGCCTGTCGGGAACAACCGACGTTAGGGAATTCGGCAATCTGGCCCCGTAAGTTCGCGATAAGGGGTGCCTGCCTCGGAAAGAGGCAGGTCTCAGTGACTTGGACGCTCCGACTGTCTAGTAACAACATAGGTGACCGCAAATCCGCAAGGACTCGTACGGTCACTGAATCCTGCCCAGTGCGGGTATCTGAACACCCAGTACAATGGGACGAAGGACCCGTCAACGGCGGGGGTAACTATGACCCTCTTAAGGTAGCGTAGTACCTTGCCGCTTCAGTAGCGGCTTGCATGAATGGATTAACGAGAGCGTCGCTGTCCCAACGTTGGGCCCGGTGAACTATACGTTCCAGTGCGGAGTCTGGAGACACCCAGGGGGAAGCGAAGACCCTATGGAGCTTTACTGCAAGCTGTCGCTGGGACATGGTCGCTGATGTGCAGGATAGGTAGGAGACGTTACACAGGTACGTGCGCTAGCACGCCACCGAGTCAACACTGAAATACTACCCGTCAGTGACTGTGACCCTCACTCCGGGAGGAGGACACCGATAGCTGGGCAGTTTGACTGGGGCGGTACGCGCTCGAAAAGATATCGAGCGCGCCCTAAGTCCATCTCAGTCGGGACGGAGACCCGACGGTGAGTGCAAGAGCAAAAGATGGATTGACAGTGATCTTCCCAACGAGGATCGCTGACGCGAAAGCGTGGTCTAGCGAACCGATGAGCCTGCCCGATGCGGGCCATTGATGACAGAAAAGCTACCCTAGGGATAACAGAGTCGTCACTCGCAAGAGCACATATCGACCGAGTGGCTTGCTACCTCGATGTCGGTTCCCTCCATCCTGCCCGTGCAGAAGCGGGCAAGGGTG